>Ga0209233_1000131_pt1 | contig 205257 bp, 193 predicted proteins | sample AraplaCL_Cvi_mCL_FD_184269 | JGI IMG/M metagenome (GOLD analysis project Ga0209233, IMG submission 184269) | Arabidopsis root microbial communities from the University of North Carolina, USA - plate scrape CL_Cvi_mCL (SPAdes) (version 2) | ecosystem: Host-associated > Plants > Roots >...
GTAGTTGGCCGCGAGCGCGGTGTTGCTGCCGAGGAGTCGAAACCACCAGGAACGCCGCGGTGCGGCCGTCCCTATTTCCGCCCTGTGGATCAGGTCCTCCTCGCTTACGATCCCGACCAGCGCACCACGGTCGATCACCGCGACCGCGCTCAAACCGCGCGTGACAAGGAGGTCGCACACTTCGTCCAAGATGCTGTCCGGCCCCACCGCCACGACCGGTGAGGTCATGATATCTATCGCCATCAGCGCTCGCGCTCTGCCGCGAGGCCGAGCGGCTGGCCACGAAAGCACCTGGTAGCCATCGGGTTTGGGACAATCCATAGTCTCCGCGCCTCACCGCGCCGTTCCCAGGCCGCCATCCCGGTCTGAGCCGGGCGACGGCACCTGTGCCGTCAGTTCACGCCGGAGAATCAACTCTCTTTGCATACAGGGCAAACGAAATTTATTGCCGCTTTAGCGCAAATAATTTGCACTAAATGGCTCTTTTCTTTTGCGAGTCAGCGTGCGTTTCTAGGCGAAAGCCGTCTTTGCATGTGCTTTCAGAGGCATCATCATGTTCAAGCCCCTCCGAGCAGACGAGGAAGGGAGACGCCGCCATGACCATCGATTGGAATGATCTCAGCGCCCAGGAGCAAACCGCCCTGAAGCGCATGAACCGTGGACGGTGCCCCGATCTGGACGAAACCTTGGCCAAGCGCCTTGTCGTCCTCGGACTGGCGCGGGAGAGGCCAAGCGGGATCGGCATAAGCAGGGCGGGGCGGGAATTGGTGATAGACGTCTTGCTTCGCGCTCGACCCGACCAGCCCTGATCCTCCCAATGCACCGACATTACCACTTGCGGGCGGCGCAAGGTGATGGCGGGAGCCGGCTCGCATCAATCCCAATGGCTGAGCGCCGCTGTCGCCGCGATCATTTGACGACCTCCTTCAGGCCTCGAAGCGCCTCCTGAATATCGGCTCTCGCCTCGCCCGCCTCGGGATAGACCGCATAGGCCGGATAGGTGAATTCGGGTGCGCCCTCCACGACCTCCAGTTCCCCGGCCTCGATATGTGGCGCCGCGGCGCCCCTGCGGAAATAGCCCCTTCCCCCGGCGCGCAGGATGTAGCTCAAGCCGAGCGGCCCCAGCCCGACCAACACTCCCGGCTCGCCGAAGGTTGTGGAACTGGCGCCGTGCAAGGCCGCGAACAGCGGTCCCCAGTCGACATAGACATAGTCGTTGGCCCGGTCTTCATCCTCATCCACGGTTTTGACCAGGACGAGCTGCTCCTCGACAAGCAACTCCACCCGAAAGCCAGGCAGCATCTTTGGCGCGTAAAGCACCGCGATGTCGAGGACCCCGGTCCTGAGCTGTTCGATGAGTTGGTCCGGCACACCAACCTGCGCGTGGATGGCGATTTCCGGACTCATCTTCCGCATCCAGACCAGCCAGTCCAGCAGCAGCGGATTCCAGAGGCTCAGCTCGCCGCCCAACGCCACGACGCTCGTTCGTCCCGTGGGTATCGCGAGTTGGTGGCGCGCCCGTTCCCAGATCTGCACGAACGATTGTGCAAACCTCTCGAACTCGCGCCCGGCCGGTGTCAATTGCGCGCCGTTACGGTTGCGAATGAAGAGCTGACGCCCGAGCTCTTCCTCCAGCGTGCGGATGCGCGCGCTTACCGTCGTCTGGGTGACGTGAAGGCGATCCGCAGCCTTCAGAAAGCTGCCCGAATGGACGATCTCAAGGAAGGTTCGAGCTCGATCAATGTCCAACGACTCCTCCTATGGATGCAACAATTTTGCACTCATACAGCATTTAATTCCATTTGCCTTCCTGTTTCCGGCGGAGCACCTTCCAGTAGACGTGTGGGGCGCACGGATGCGGAGCTGGCCATGGCCGAGAAGAGATACCCCGATCCTGAAATCCGGGAATACGCATCTCCGCCCTGCTTCGCGCACGAACTTTCATCCGAATATGGCGGACAATCGGAGTCAGGAGATTCCTGGAGCTGCGTCCTGCGCTGGCGCCAGGCGGAACGGCAGAGGCTGATCGAGGAGCGCCTCGCCATCGACGCCGATGAAAGGGGGGCAAGGTCGAACCGCATCGCTTCGCGTCTTGACCTTGCGATCGGCAAGGTCAGCGGACGCATCGTCAGCGGATATTGGCCTTTCCGCGGCGAACCCGACCTTCGCAACTGGGCGATCAAGATCATCGAACGCGGCGGCAGGATCGCGCTCCCCGTCGTCATCAGGAAAGGCTGGCCGCTGGAGTTTCGCGTCTGGAGGCCGGGCGACCCTCTCGAGCGTGGCGTTTGGAATATCCTTGTTCCCTCACGCGGCCCCTCGGTCCTGCCGGACGTCGTGATCGCGCCGGTGGTCGGCTTCGACGCGGCGAACTACCGCTTGGGATATGGCGGCGGCTTCTTTGACAGGACGCTCGCCGCGATGCACCGGCGGCCGCTAGTCGCCGGAGTGGGCTACGCGGGAAGCCGGCTCCGAACGATCTATCCGCAGCCCCACGACATTCCCATGGACGTGATCGTCACGGACGACTGAAACACGAAGCAGACAGCGCCTGGTTCTCCCGATCGCGACGGCGGCTGGATGTCGTCCATCGCGGCAACCATGCGGCTTGCCTGCAATGAAAGGCAGGCAGAGCGCCATGCCGAATCCAGCAGCATCCTTCGACGACCACAAGCCCCAGTTCTTCGCTCGGTGGTTTTTCTCGACCAACCACAAGGATATCGGGACGCTCTATCTGATCTTCTCGATCTTGGTGGGGATTCTCGGCACCGCGCTTTCGGTGCTGATCCGGATGGAGCTCCAGGAGCCCGGGTTGCAGATCCCGGAAAAGGCCGCCAGCCTCGACCAGTGGATGGTGCAGCGTGTGTCGGCCAGCAGGCCCGTCTGCGCGAGCAGCCAAGGTGCCGTGCCAACGCCTGATATCGGCAGGCCGCGCCGGGCAACACCTCTGAGAAAGGCATTCAACTGAGGCGTCAGCTGCTTTTCAACCGGCTCGCCGGCCACGATTGCAAGCTGACTTGTCTTCCAATCGTCTATGCCGTTCGAGAATTCCTCCATCGAGGCATCGACCGCGATCGACAGGCCGCTGGCGCCCGCGACGGGGTTGCCTATCTGTCCCCAGGATTCGCCAGCGAAACAGCAGTCGGCGCTAGACCGTATTGGCAATGCGGAACGGCTCAATATAGGCGTGAAGCGCCAAGTGAGAGAAACTGGGTAAAACGAGGACCGCAAGATCAAACGGATCGCCGGTCGCCGACACAGCCTGTGATCTCATGGCATTGATGTTGGCTGGTGCGTTCATCAGGGCCCTTATATGCGCTGCGATTTGCTGATCCGATCGACGCGCATGACGATCTCAGTATTCCTCATTCAGCGCATCGACCGCGGGGATCTCGCGCGAGCGCCGGTCGATGTAAGCGCGCAGTTCCTCGTCTTTCGCAATGTCGAGCGTCGGTTCTTCGTACTCGGCCAGAAGCCGGCGGGCATGATCGAGAGCGCGCTGCTTGATGTCCTTGGCGCCGTCGGCACGCCACTGCTCGATCGAGTTGTTGTCGAACAGTTTCGGGATGAAGAAGGCCCGCTCGAAATTCGCCTGTGTGTGCGGATGGCCAAGGTAATGGCCGCCCGGTCCGACATCGCGCACGGCGGACAGGGCCTCATCGAAATCATCCCACTGGACGCCTTGGGTCATGCGGTAACCCATCGAGCAGACCTCGGCGTCGACGACGAACTTGGCGATCGAGCAGTGCATGCCGGCTTCGTTCCAGCCGGCCGAGTGCCAGATGTAATTCGCGCCCGACATCAGCACGGCCATCATGGTCATGGCGCTCTCATAGCCCGCCTGCGCATCGAAGACCTTGGCGCCGCCGAGCAGATTGGACGTACGCCAGGGAACGTTGTAGCGGCGCGCCATCTGGCCGATCATGAAGTTCATGAGCGATATTTCAGGCGTGCCCGCCATCGGTGCTCCCGACTGCATCGACACGGTCGACAGATAGTGCCCGTAGATCGCCGGGCAGCCTTTGCGGATCACCTGGGTGTAGGCGAGTGCCGACAGCGCCTCGGCATTGAGCTGCGCCACCGCCGCAGCCGTGGAGGCCGGCGTATTGGCGCCACCCAGAACAAAGGGCGAGCAAAGCACTGGCTGGTTGCGCCGGCAGAAGGCGCGCATGGCGCCAAGCATCACTTGGTCCCAGACCAGCGGCGAATTGCCGTTGCAATTGCCGGTCGTGACCGCATGCGTCTCGAGGAAGTCCTTGCCGAAGAGTACCTCACACATGTCGAGCACGTCCTCGGCATTCTTCGGCGACGTGGTCATGCCCATGAAGATCTTGTCGGAGTGCTTCATCGACGAATAGGTGATGTGCAGATGCCGATGCGCGACGACGATATCCATCGGCTCGACGATGTGGTGTGCCGATGAATGCAGCGCCGGCATCATATGAGCCAGCTTATGGAAGGTGCCGAGGTCGGCGATAGTCGGGCCACGCCTGACATCATCGAGGTCGCGCATATAAGGCGCGCCGGTCATCGGCACGAAGATCGACTTCGGGCCGCCGAGTTCGACGTTCTTCGCCGGGTCGCGGGCGAAATATTCGATTTTGGACGGAATGGTCTTGACGAGTTCCATGACCAGGCCGCGGTCGAGGCGAACCCGGTCGTCCGCGCGCACATCGGCCCCGGCTCGCTTCCAGTCCTCGATCGCGATCGGATCGCGAAACACGACGCCCACCTCTTCGAGGATCGCGAGCGAGGCCTCGTGAATGCGCTCGACCTGCTCGGCATCCATCGGCTCGACCACCGGCAGGCCGCGCCTCAGCGTCGGCAGCATCTCGATCTTCGGCGCGGTGCGGATGGTCCGTCGAGCTTCCCTCCCTCCTCTACGAGACACTTGCAATTGAGCAGTCATGGCGGTCTCCGAGAAAAACTTTGCAGCCCTTGTGAGCCGGGCGGAACTATTGCCGAAAGCGGGAGATTTCACCTACTGCAAAAGTCTCACACGCCTGTTGAGTAGAGCGCGGAAAGAACGCGTCTTCGGTTTCCCGACGCAGCACGGCAACCGCCGGCCGAGGTCTGCGAAGTAGATGTCGGGCGTAGTCGGCCACGCCGCTGTTCAATAGCGATCCGGGCGCAAAGCCGGGAACGGATTGCCGGGACTCTGCGTCACGAGACCGGCAGCGGCAGCTTCTTTGTGCGGCCGCCGTCGATGACGTAGACCTGTCCAGTAACGAAGACGCTTTCATCCGAGGCCAGCCAGACGGCAAGATTTCCGACGTCGGCGGGCTCGCCAAGACGGCCGACCGGATGCATGACGAGCAGTTCCCTGCGAACGCGGTCGCTGTCGGCCATGCTGTCGATGTAGGCCTCGCTGAGGTCGGAATTGATCCAGCCCGGCGCAATGGCGTTGCAGCGGATACCCTCATGCCCATGGTCGACAGCGACCGCAGCGGTGAAGCCGTGAATACCCGCTTTCGAGGCCGAATACGCAGGATGTCCCGGATTGGATGCCAACCCTTCGATCGAGCCGATGTTGACGATGCTGGCAGCGCGGCGCTTGCGGAGATGCGGCAATGCCGCCTTCGTCAGGAGGAACGGAGCCTTCAGATTGATGTCCATCATCTGGTCCCAGTCAGCCTCGGTCATCTCGTCGACCGTCTTCTCGAACATGATGCCGGCATTGTTGACCAGGATATCCAGGCCGCCGAAACGCTCAACGACGGTCGCGACGGCCGTGGCAATGTCGCGGGAATTCGAGAGATCGGCCGGCACGAAAATGATGCGCTCGTTGAGCATCGCCTCAGGCGGCGGGTTCCTCTGGACAATGGCGACCTTTGCCCCCTCCTCCGCAAAGCGTTGGGTGATGCCGGCACCGATGCCGCGCCCGCCGCCGGTGATGATTGCGGTTCTGCCTGCTAATCTGCCTGTCATGGTGCCCCTCAATAGACCGGCTTTGCGCCGTTCACTTCGACCGTCGTGCCCGCGATGTAGCGGGCGGCGTCGGAACTGAGAAAGTAGACCACGTCGGCTATGTCTTCCGGCTCGGCGATACGGCCGAGCGGCACAGACTTGTTGAGCTCCGCTATGGCGGTGTCGGGATTGAAGCCGCGCTTGGCGAAGCCGGTGCGCAGCATCGGCGTGTTGACCTCGTTCGGGCAGACCGCGTTGACCCTAATCCCATCGCCGGCATGATCGCGGCCGAGACACTTCGAGAATGCCGCCACGGCCGCCTTGCTGGTGCAGTAGGCCGCGTGACCCGGCCCGGGATAAAGTCCCCAGCAGGATGCGATGTTCACGATCGCGCCGCCGCCGTGACCTTTCATATGACCAATGGCTCGCCGGCAGGTGTAGAAGATCGACTTCAGATTGATGTCGAATGTCCGCTCCCAGTCGTCGTCGGTCGTCTCTAGGATATTTCCGCGGGTGATGATGCCGGCATTGTTGACAAGGACGTCCAGGCGCCCTGCTGCCTGGATGGAATAGTCGATCAAATCCTCGCAATAGGCCTTGTCGCGGAGATCGCCGGCCAGGCTCCAGACAATCCGCTCGCCGCCGTTGAGTCCCGTCTCGAGCCTGTCCAGCCCAGCCTGGTCGGCGTCGCCGGCAACCACACGATAGCCATTGGCAATGAACTGTTTGCAGATCACCTGCCCGATGCCTCCGGCCGCGCCCGTTACCACGACCGTCTTCTTCTCAATATCTGTCATTGCTTGAGCCATCTTTTGAGGGAGAGTTCGGGTCATATTCTCCGAACCGCCGCCGAAGGCCAGCGGCGCAGGCCTGCAAAAGACTCACCTCCTTGTTGAGTTGCGCGGCGCCGAAGATTGCACCGGGCTACGGCGGCGTCGGACGCTGATTGGAAGGCGTCGCGGATTGCGAAGGCTGGTTCTTCGGGTTCTCCTATGATCACGGAGATGTTGGGAGCTTGAGATGGTTCGCCGCTACTACGACCTGCCGTCCTTGACCGCGCTGGCGGTTTTCGAGGCGTCGGCCCGGCACCTGTCGTTCAAGCTGGCGGCCGCGGAACTCAACGTCACGCCCGGCGCCGTCAGCCGGCAGATCAAGTCGATCGAGGACGAGCTAGGCGTGCCGCTCTTTACCCGGCTGGGAACCGGCGTGGCGCTGACGAGCGCGGGCGAAGACCTTTACGGCGTGCTGGCCAGCGGCTTCTCGCGAGCCGCCGACATCGTCCGGAACGTGAAGCGTGGCGATCGTTCGAAGAACGTTACCCTGGCCTGCTCGGATGCCCTCGCATCGATGTGGCTGATCCCGCGCATGCCGGACTTCTGGACGCGCTACCCGGACATTTCCGTAGACCACCTGATCTCCGACAATCCTCGCGACTATCGTCGCGCCGAGGTCGAATTGCGCATCCGCTACGGATTTGGATCGTGGCCGGACGAAAATGCCGAGCTGCTTTTCGACGAGACCATCTACCCGGTTTGCGGGCCGGGCTTTGCCAGCAGACATCGTCATGCAACGGCGGACTCGCTGGCCGACCTGCCGCTGCTGCATGTCGATTGGGTCGATCCCGATTGGGCCGGCTGGGACGAGGTTTTGCGACGCGCCGGCGTGCCCCATGGTTCGACCAGAGGTCGGCGTTTCGGCAAGTTCTTCGTGGCGCTGCAGGCCGCCCAGGCCGACCAGGGCGCCGCCGTTGGCTGGCACCGCCTGGTCAAGGCCCAGATCGACGAAGGCAAGCTCGTCAGGCTGACGGATCTGGAACTGCCGGCGCCTGGCGCCTATTACCTCACCTGGAATGACAATCGTAAGCTTTCCCCCGCGGCAGAGAGCCTGCGTAATTGGGTCCGGGAAGTGGCGGCGCAGGAACGAGCGGCTTAGAGCTCGCTGCCGCGCTGTTCGATTGCCCATAGTATGGGCGGCGCTTTGCCATCACCCCGATGGACGAACCGTCAGTCCACTCGTTTTGATTATTGTGTACCAAGAAAATACAATCCGTTGACTCGCTCACAGGTGCATGCGACTCTTTCGCGAGTGCCAATTATCATCGGCTGGCAAATTGATTCCGAAGGTGCGCGATGAAGGGAAGCAAGGGCGATCTGTACGACGATCTCAAGCGTCGCATCCTGACGATGGAGCTCGATCCGGACGAGGATCTGGATGAGGTGGCGCTGAGCGAGCGTTATGGCCTGTCGCGCACACCGGTGCGGGAAATCTTCCGCCGTCTGGAAGGCGAAGGCTATATCGAAATTCGCGCGAACCGGGGCGCCAGGGTCGTGCCGATGAACCACTCGACGCTTCGACAGTTCTTCCTGGTCGCCCCGATGGTCTACGCCGCGATCGGCCGGCTGGCGGTGCAAAATTTCAAGCCGTCGCAGATGACGGACCTGAAGGATACGCAGGAGCGTTTCCGCGCCGCGAGCAAGTCGGGCGACCCGCTTGCCATGGTGGTCGAGAACAACAGATTCCACGAGATCATCGGCGAGATGTCCGCCAATGCCTATCTTCAGCCAAGCCTCGGGCGGCTGCTGATCGACCATGCCCGTATCGGCCATACCTTCTTCCGCCCGCGCAACAACGACATGCGCCGGCGGCTGCAGACGGCGGTCGAGCACCATGACGGCTTCATCTCGGCCATCGGCGCACATGACGAGGACGCCGTCGTCGACCTGGTGTTCGAGCACTGGGAGTTGTCCCGCGAGAATATGGAAATGTTCATCGCGCCGCAGGGGATGAAGGCGGACGCGCTGGTCAGCGATAGCTGAAGCCACAAGCCTACCCAGCATCTTCTCATCGTGTCGCCCCCGGCCTATCGGCCACGGGAACCATGTTGCTTGCAAAATCACTGCCAGCGAACCTGCCGCGCCCTTGATGTTCCCTTCACATCCCATCCGTCGCCGCCGCTCGGTCGCGAACGGTTGCCTGCAAGCGCTGGGGCGGCATGGCGGTCGACAGGGCCACGTCCGTCTCGTTTGCACTGCCGGACGACGCCTCGGTTCGCAGGCTTCTGGTCGACCTGTGTTTTATCCGTATAAGAATTGTGTACCTAGATAATACAATTCATTGACTCCGCCCCGCCGGTGTGCAATTTTGCCGGCCATCAGATGCGATCGACCGGTTTCGAGCGCTGAGAATTCTCGCAGGACAGTTCGCAGAGGCGCTCTTGTGGCCGAATGGCGCGTCGTTTGAAAACGGCTCGGTGGAGAATGGCCTTGTCCGATTTCCGTTTTGCAGGCCTGAAACTGGCGATCGGGGCTGGAAGCCGCACCGACAGGCTGAGGGCGCGAAAAGCGCTGGGAGCACTCGTCGAGCACGAGGCGGCCTGATCGTGAGCCAGAGGGCCAAGGTCTTCGCAAGATTTCGCCTCCCAGGTCCAGATGACGGTTAGCGAATGGAAGCGGGCATGGGGCGATGCCGCCAACCCGAAGCAAGTTTCGCCGGACGGCGTGGGTTCGGTGTCGGTCAATCAATAAGCCACGCGCAAAAGTGAGGAGAACAACATGAAGCGAGTGCTATTTCCTGCCGTTGCCCTCGGGGCTCTGCTCAGCGCCGGAGCCGCAAACGCGGCCTGCGGCGACATCACGCTGGCGGTCTTCAGCTGGCAGTCGGCCGAGGCCATGTCCAATGTCGACCAGTTCATTCTGAAGAACGGCTATGGCTGTAACGCAACGACCGTTGCCGGCGACACCGTGCCGACAATCACCGCCATGATCGAGAAGGGCCAGCCGGATATTTCCTCGGAATCGACGCCGAGCCTGCTCGGTGACGTCTATGCCAAGGGCGCCGCCGAAGGGCGGATCAGCCAGATCGGCACGGCGATCAGCGACGGACAGGTTTCGGGCTGGTACATTCCAAAATATGTCGCCGACGCGCATCCCGACATCAAGACCGTCGACGACGCCATGAAGCATCCGGACCTGTTCCCGGCCCCTGAAGATCCGTCTAAAGGCGGCGTCATCCAGGGACCCCAAGGCTGGGGTGACACCGTCGTGACGGCGCAGCTCTACAAAGCCCTCGATGCCGACAAGAAAGGTTTTGAGCTGGTCCCGACCGGCTCGGCAGCAGCACTCGATGGCGTCATCTCCAAGGCCTATGAACAGAAGCAGGGACTTCTCGCCCAATATTGGGCACCGACCTCGCTTCTGGTGAAGTATCCGATGGTTCGCCTCGAGATGGCGCATGACGATGCCGAGTGGGCGCGCTGCACCTCGAAGCAAGACTGCCCCGATCCGAAGCCGAACTACTGGAAGCCGGCTGAAATGGTGACGCTGGCCAGCAGCAAGTTCCTGGCGCGTGACGATATCGGCCCGGTCAAGGACTATCTCGGCAAGCGCAGCTGGACCCAGGCCGAAGTCGGCAAGGTGATGCTGTGGATGACCGACAACCAGGCCAATGGCGAGGACGGCGCGAAGTGGTTCATCAAGAACATGCCCGAAGTCTGGACCAAGTGGGTTCCGGCTGACGTCGCCGAAAAGGTCAAGGCCGCACTCTAAAGTCCGGCCACCGGGCATGTGGGGGCTTTGAGGGCACTCAAAGCCTCCACCAGGCGGCTCGGTCTGTCGGCATAGCCTGTATTCCCTGCTCTCGGCCCATGGCCGGCAATGTGCAGCCAATGGCGCACTCACGATAGGGCATTGTGAAATGGATTGGCTTTTCAAATTCCCTCAACTCGACCCTGAATTCCTGCTTGCGGTCAAGCGGGCCATCGACGGCGCCCTGAAGGCGCTGACGCGCGGCTACGGTCAATCGATCGAGGATTTCTTCTATCCGCTGCAGCGCGTCCTGATCTTCTTCGAAAACACCATCTCGAACGCGCCCTGGCCGCTGGTCGTGATCGCAATAGCGGTCATCGCCTGGTTCGCGGCGCGGCGCTGGACCGTGGTCGCCGCCGTCATCGGAACCCTCATCGCCATCGGTCTACTCGGCCTGTGGCAGGATGCGATGAAGACGATCTCGCTTGTCTTTACCTCGACCCTCTTCGCCATCGCCATCGGCATACCGCTTGGCATCCTCATGAACCGCTACAGGCGCCTCGGCGGGGTCATGCAGACGGTACTCGACGTCATGCAGACGATGCCTCCTTTCGTCTATCTCATTCCGGTCGTCATGCTGTTGGGCATCGGCCGCGTGCCCGGTTTCATCGCGGTGGTGATCTACGCCATCCCACCGATCATCCGCCTCACCGACCTCGGCATCCGCCTGGTCGATAAGGAAGTCCTGGAGGCTGCAGACGCCTATGGCTGCTCGCGCTCGCAAAAGCTCTGGAAAGTGCAGATCCCGCTCGCCATGCCGACCATCATGGCCGGCATCAACCAGACCATCATGATGGCGCTCGGCATGGTGGTCATCGCCTCGATGATAGGCGTGCAGGGACTGGGCCTGAACGTGCTCCAGGCCATCGCCAACCAGTATTTCACGCAAGGCATCTTCAACGGCTTCGCCATCGTCGGCATCGCCATCATCTTCGACCGCATCAGCCAGGCCTATGGGCACCGCCTGCAGAAGCACCGGGGTGCAGCACATGACTAGCAACAACGCCTCCATCGAGATCCGCGACCTCTACAAGATATTCGGCAAGTCGCCGGCACGATATGTCGAGGCTGTCCGCGCCGGCATGACCAAGGCCGAGTTGTCGAAGGCGCACGGCCAGATCCTGGGCCTGAACAACATCAACATCTCCATGCCGGCCGGCAAGATCCAGGTCGTCATGGGATTGTCCGGCTCCGGCAAGTCGACGCTGATCCGGCACATCAACCGCCTGATCGAGCCGACATCCGGCTCGATCATGATCGACGGACGTGACGTTCTCGACATGTCCGAGCTGGAGCTACGCGAGTTTCGCCGCAATCACACGGCGATGGTGTTCCAGAGATTTGGACTCCTGCCGCACCGGACCGTCATCGACAACGTCACATTCGGGTTGGAGGTGCGTGGCGTCGAAGCGGCCAAGAGCCGCGATACGGCCATGCGCTGGATCGATCGGGTCGGCCTTTCCGGTTTCGAGACGCGCTATCCGAACGAACTGTCGGGCGGCATGCAGCAGCGCGTCGGGCTTGCCCGCGCGCTGAGCAACAATGCCTCGATCCTTTTGATGGACGAAGCCTACTCGGCTCTCGATCCGCTGATCCGCACCGACATGCAGACAATGCTTCTCGAACTGCAGACCGAGTTGAAGAAAACCATCGTCTTCATCACCCACGACCTTGATGAGGCACTAAGGCTGGGCGACCAGATCGTCATCCTGCGCGACGGCTCCATCATCCAGCAGGGCGACAGCCAGGATATCCTTCTGCGTCCCGCCGACGATTACATCGAGCGGTTCGTCAAGGACGTCAATCGCGGCCGCTTCATCAAGGTCGATGCCGTCATGGAACCGCCGCCGCAGTCTGACGGCAGATCGCTGCCGAAGCTGAAGTCCGGCTTGACGCTCGAGACAGCCGCCAAGGAACTGACGAACTCCTCTTTTGACTCGGCCTATGTCACCGGCGACGGCGGCCAGCCACTCGGACTGATTTCGCTGCGGCAGATCACGGCGGCTCTGTCATCCGGGTCAGCCGCGTGAGGACATTCTTCTAAAAGCAATGACGCGGGCGTTCGCAAAGGCCCCGTTGGCCGAACGACGCATTGAACGAAACTCCATCGATGGAGAACCATCTTGAAATTCGAAGGCATCTACACACCGGCGATCACACCGCTCGGCCCAGACAGGCGAATCGACAACGCCGCTTTCGCGAACGTTCTGGAGTCACTGATTGAAGCCAAGGTGCATGGCATCATCGTTGGCGGATCGACCGGTGAATACTACGCCCAGACCGCCCAGGAGCGCTTCGATCTCGGCGCCTACGCCAAGCAGGTGATCGGCACACGCCTTCCGCTGATCATCGGCACCGGCGCCATCCGAACGGAAGATTCAGTCGAATACGCCAAGGCTGCGAAAGAGATCGGCGCCGACGCGATCCTCGTCTCCTCGCCGCCCTACGCGCTGCCGACCGAGCGCGAGAACGCCGTCCATGCGCTCACCGTCGACCGCGCCGCGAACCTGCCGATCATGCTCTACAACTACCCTGCCCGCATGGGCGTCATGATGGGCGAGGAGTATTTCTCGCGCGTCGGCAAGTCCCGCAACGTCGTCGCCATCAAGGAAAGCTCGGGCGATATGGGCAACCTGCACCGGCTGGCCCGCAAGTTCCCGCACATCTCGCTCTCCTGCGGCTGGGACGACCAGGCGCTCGAATTCTTCGCCTGGGGCGCCCGGAGCTGGGTCTGCGCCGGCTCGAACTTCCTGCCGGGCGAGCATGTCGCTCTGTACGAAGCCTGCGTGATCGAGAAGAACTTCGACAAGGGTCGCGCCATCATGACCGCGATGCTCCCACTGATGGACTTCCTCGAATGCGGGAAATTCGTCCAGTCGATCAAGCACGGATGCGAGCTGATCGGTCTGAAGGCGGGCGGCGTCCGCGCTCCGCTGCGGCCTTTGAATTCTGAAGAAAAGCGAACCCTCCAGACCGTCGTCGCCACGCTGAAGCGCACGGTCGCCCAGATCACGTCGGGAGCCAACCATGCATGAACCTCTGACCGCCGCCGAATACAAGGCTCTCGCCGCCGAGATTCAGTTCCCGACCAACGCCTTCATCGACGGGGCGTACCGCCCGGCGAATTCCGGCAAGACCTTCAAGACGACCAACCCGGCAACGGGCGAGGTTCTTGCCGAAATCGCCGCCTGCGACGCCAGCGACGTCGACTTCGCCGTGGCAAAAGCCAGGGAGGCTTTCGACGACGGGCGCTGGCGGCACATCTCGCCCGGCGAGCGCAAGGCCGTGCTGCTCAAATTCGCCAAGCTGCTCGAGCGCAACCGTCACGAGCTCGCTGTCATGGAGAGCCTCGACAGCGGCAAGCCGGTCCGCGAGTGCCAGACGGTCGATGTTCCTGACACCATCCACACCATCCGCTGGCACGCCGAACTCATCGACAAGCTCTACGATAACACCGCGCCCGTCGGCTCGAAGGCGCTGACGATGGTCGTGCGCGAGCCGGTGGGCGTCGTCGGCTGTGTCCTGCCGTGGAACTTTCCGCTGCTGATGCTGGCCTGGAAGATCGGCCCGGCGCTGGCGGCCGGCTGCTCGGTGATCGTGAAGCCCGCCCAGGAAACGACGCTGACGACCCTTCGTGTCGCCGAGTTGGCGCATGAAGCCGGCATCCCGGCCGGCGTCTTCAATGTGGTGCCGGGCGGCGGCAAGGAGGTTGGCGAGCCGATCGGCATGCATATGGGCGTCGACATGGTGGCCTTCACCGGATCGACGCCGACAGGCCGCCGCTTCCTGCGCTACGCAGCCGATTCAAACCTCAAGCGCGTCGTACTTGAATGCGGCGGCAAGAACCCGGCGGTGGTTCTCGACGATGCCGAGGACCTCGACCTCGTCGCCGAGCAGGTGGTCAACGGCGCGTTCTGGAACATGGGTGAGAACTGCTCGGCCACCTCGCGCCTCATTGTCGACGCCAGGATCAAGGACGAACTGCTCGAGCGCATCGGCGCCTATATGCGCGAGTGGAAGACCGGCGATCCGCTCGACCCCGAAAACCGCATTGGCGCTCTGGTCAGCAAGACCCATTTCGAGAAGGTGAAATCTTTCCTCGGCGACGTGAAGAGCGAGAAGCTCGCGGTCGCCCATGGCGGCGCCACCCACAAGGGCATCTATATCGAGCCGACCGTCATCGATGGCGTGACACCTGCGAGCCGCCTCTTCCAGGAGGAGATCTTTGGGCCGATCCTTTCGGTCACGACGTTCAACTCGCTCGCCGAAGCCGTGGCTCTGGCCAACGACACGAATTACGGCCTGACCGCGTCCGTCTATACCGGCAACCTGCGCAAGGCGATCAAGCTATCGCGCGAGATCCGCGCCGGCGTCGTCACCGTCAACTGCTTCGGCGAAGGCGATGCCACCACGCCGTTCGGCGGCTACAAGGAGTCCGGATTCGGCGGCCGCGACAAGTCGATCTTCGCGCATGACAATTACTGCGAGCTGAAGACCATCTGGATCGACGTCTCGGATCGTTCGGTCGACGAGACCGTCCGGTGAGCGATCTCGTCGTCAAGCGTCTTCCGGCGGAATCGGGAGTCTCGGGGTGGGAGGCGATCAGCAAACGCGACTTCCCGGTCCGCACGCTTAACGGCGACGTCTCGGCCGACTGGCTGATCATCGGCGGCGGCTTCGCCGGCTTGTCGGCGGCGCGACGCCTCGCACAGCTTCGCCCCGGAGACAAGATCGTGCTGATGGAAGCCGGAGAGATCGCCAAGGGTCCGGCCGGCCGGAATTCCGGCTACATGATCGACGTCCCGCACAATCTTTCGTCCGGCGAATACTCCGTCGCCAGTGAAGCCGAAACCAGGGCGGAGATCGCCCAGAACCGTTTAGCGATCTCCTTCGCCGCCAACGCCGCGGCGGACTATGACATGTCCGCGCGCACTTTCGATCCGTCGGGCAAGATCAATGCCGCGGCGACAGAGCGCGGCATGACGCTAAACACCAACTATGGTCGCTCGCTCAAGTCCATCGGCGAGGAGCATCGCTTCCTCGACGCCGACGAGATGCGGGAGTTGACCGGCTCGTCCTACTATCTAGGCGGCCTCTATACGCCGGGCGCGGTGATGATCCAGCCCGCCGACTATATCCGGGGGTTCGCTGCGGGACTGGTCGCCAAAGTCGACATGTTCGAGCACTCGCCGGTGCTGAAACTGGAGCGGGTAGGAGGAACCTGGAGGGCGCACTCCCGTCGCGGAAGCGTCTCGGCACCAAAAGTCATCCTGGGCGTCAACGGCCACATCGACGACTTCGGGTATTTCCGCGGCCGCCTGATGCACATCTTCACCTATGCATCGATGACCTCGCGCTTCAGCGCGAAGGCGACAGGCAGGGACAGGTGGGCATTGCTGCCGGCCGACCCGATGGGCGCAACGGTCAGGAAGGTCTCCGGCGACGGATATTCGCGCATCGTCATCAGAACCCGGTTTACCTATGACTGGCCCGTTCAGGTGAGCGAGAAACGTCTAGCCGGGATCGCCGCCGAGCAGCGGGCTTCGCTTGACGCCAGGTTCCCGGACCTCAAGGATGTTCCCTTCGAATATGTCTGGGCTGGGCGGCTTTGCCTCAGCCGAAACCATGTACCTGCCTTTGGCGAGATCGAAGAGGGCCTCTACTCAGCATGCTGCGAAAACGGTCTGGGGACCGTCAAGAGCACGCTCGCCGGCGTCATGGCCGCCGATCTCGCAACCGGCACCCGCTCGGACACGCTCGACAAATTCGCGGATCAACCTCAACCCGCGCGACTTCCTCCCGAGCCGTTTGCGTGGCTGGGCATCAACGCGACGATCCGCTGGCAAGAATTGCGTGCTGGCCGCGAGGGATGACCCCTGGCCGACCAATAGGAAGACGTGTGGCGAAATCAGCGGGAAGAGGAGATCGTAGGCGCTCGATTGGAGGCTTTGTCGTCTTTCGGGTTTCCCGATAGTATTCGGGTCGATCGCATGCTGCGGTGGCGATATCCGCCTCGATGCAGCCTGCCAGCGTCTCCCTCGCTCTCGAGCGCTGCCCGTAGGTCGTTTACATGTCGTATCGGGGGACCAGCTTCGGCGAGCGCAGTTCCTGGGCCATCTTTGCCGCCTGGAAGATTGTCATAAGAACGTAGGTCGTTTCACCTTCGGTCGAGTTTATGGCCAGGACCACTCGGCCGATCTCGTCGCTCATGGCGCAAGACCAATCCTGGACTGAAATCGCACGCTTCCCCGCCATGTGTCCCCGCCTCCCCCAGCGCGACGTTATTTGGCGCGACGGAAACCGGCAATTTGGACTGAGTGCCCGATTCCATTAGGCCTAACGTCGCGGCCTCACTGGAACAGACAGGTTGTCATCTGTTGAGGATGGGAGCGGCCATAGCCTTCGCAGGCGCTTACCTTGGTCCCCAAAGCCTGTCGCCAATCCCTCTCGACAGCGGGCTTTTCCTTTTGCCAGGGTGGGAGTCCGGCCCACGCGAAAGCGAGCCCGGCTTGCTTTTGTTTTCAAGTTCGCAAGCCGGGCCATGCGCCGACCGATGGGCGGGGGGCTTGGGGTTATCAATCGGCGCGGGCGCAGACTGTCCGATTTGCCAGCAAGTCCGCAATCGACCGAGGTCCACCCTTCCAACGGCATAGGTCCGAATAACGAGAAGATATAGCCCCTTATTCCGTTAGGGCAGCGTGCCATGCGCGACGCTTGGCCAACATGCTGTTTTGGTGAGAATAGCGAACTCCGCTGGCTCAAGACCGACGGCCACCGTCACCTCGCTGCCGGGGAAATGGTCGAGTCTCATATCTGAGGCGGCCAGGTCATCTTGCGAAGACTGGAGAGAACGGCGCTCTCGAATTCCGACGGCTGGTGAAATTCGCTGGTGACCACGCCCAGCCTTCTCGGCGGCAACCCGTCCCGCAGGGGGATCATGGCGAGCCCGGGCAGCGGGCATGACCTGGCGGCGATCTCGGGGACGACTGTCAGGCCGATGTTCCGCTGCGCAAGCTGGCAGCCGGTCATGAGCTGGCGCACCTCGACGACGGTCCTCGGCTGCATGCCGGACCGCTCGGACATCATGGCGAGCCAGTTGCCCGATGTCGTTCCCGAGGGAAAGCGGATGAAGGGTTCGGCAAGCACGTCTTCGTCGGCAAGCTCGGAGCGCGCGGCAAGGGGATGCGCCGTCGACAGGACGACGCAGGCGCCGTCCTGGCAAAGCGGTTCGAACAAGAGGCCTGGCGACGGAACGAAGACGCTGCTGATGCCGAAATCGATCTCGTTCGACCGAACAAGCTGGAACGTCTCTTCACTGTCGATCTCCACGATATCGAGCACGTGGTTCGGGAACCGCGACCTGAGCGAATGGAAGGCGGGGCCGATGAACATCGCGGCGAAGGAAGCAACGCTCGCCACCCGTAGGATCTGCTCCGTGCCCAGGCTGAGCGAGGCGAGCTGATCGACGATTGCCTCGTTGCCGGCAACGAGCCGCCGCAGCGCCGGCAGCAGCGCGCTGCCTGCCGGGCTGAGCCGAAGCCCCTCGCGATCGCGAACCAGCAGCGTGAAGCCCAATTGCTTCTCCAGCTGTGTGACGTGCTGTGAGATGGCCGGCTGGGTCAGGCCCAGTTCTTCCGCGGCCAGGGTGAACGAGTTCAGCTCCAGCACCGCCAGCAGGCTCCGCACGCGGCGCACGGATATCTCATCGCGTCGGGAAAGCATGGCCGCACCTTTATAAGGGTCTTCGGATCACCATAAAGAAACGTTATTTCCAGGCCCATTCATAAGCAACTAGCTTCCGCCGCGACAATGTGCGGAGGTTTGGAATGACGGCTCGCGATTCGGGGATTCACAGGATTCATGCCCGCAAAAACCATTCCTGTTACGGGATGGGCCTGGGCATCATCATCCTTGACGAGGTGTACCCGGGATTTCCTGGCGATGTGCGGAACGCGAGCGCCTATCCATTCCCGATCCAGTATGAAATCGCCGAAGGCGTCGACATCCAGAATCTCGTCCGTGGCGACGACAAGAAAGCACTGCTGGAGCCGATCGTCCGGGCCGCGAAGAAGCTGGAACGCATGGGATGCCGGGCGATCGCCGCCGAATGCGGTTACTTCGCCTGGTTCCAGAAGGAGATCGCGGCCAGCGTCGATGTGCCGGTCTTCGCGTCGAGCCTGCTGCAGGTGCCGCTCGCCCAGATGATCATCGGCCCTGAAAGGGTCGTCGGCATTCTCGTCGCCGAGGGCGACCGGCTCAGCGACCGGCACCTGACCTCGGTGGGGGTCACGCTTGGAACGAACTATGTCGTCCACGGCGCGAAGGACGGCGGGAAGACGCCCCAGTTCGACAATCTCTGGACGAAGGAAATCCGGCCCGAAACGCCCACGGCGGATTACGGCCTGGCGGAGCGTGACATCGTCAAGGTTGCTAAGGACTTCGCCGCCGCCCATCCCAGGATGGGAGCCATGGTGCTGGAGTGCACCGGCTTCCAGCCCTTCGGCCGGGCCATACAGCGCGAAATCGACATGCCCGTGTTCAGTTGGTCGACCTTGCTGGACTATGCCTATTCCGTCGCCGCGCATCGGGATTTCTACGGCCACGTCTGACAAGCGCGAAATCAACCGAAGCGAAAAAGGCGCGGCCGAGACCGCGCCCCTTCAAAGCTGCTTCGGAGCCCTGGTTCTCCGGCTCCGGACTTAAGCCCTACTCCGCGGCCTCGTAGCCGGCGATACCCTTGGTCTCGAGGAAATCCTCCAGTCCGTATTCGGCATATTCGCGGCCGTTGCCGGACTGCTTGTAGCCGCCGAAGGGCAGGCCCGCGTCCCAGGTCGGGTAGTTGATGTAGACATTGCCGGAACGCATGCGGGCGGCCACGTCACGCGCCTTCTCGATATCCTTGGCCTGGATGTAGGAGGCGAGCCCGTAGACGGTGTCGTTGGCCTGTTCGACTGCCTGCTCCACGGTATCGTAAGGCATGATCGACAGCACCGGCCCGAAGATTTCCTCCGTGGCGATGCGCATGTCGTGCGAGACATTGGCGAATACGGTCGGGCGGATGTAATAGCCGCGGTTGAGCTCGGCCGGACGGCCGGGGCCGCCGGTCACAAGCGTCGCGCCTTCGTCGATGCCGCTCTGGATCAGGCCCTGGATCTTGTCGAACTGGAGCTGGCTCACTACCGGGCCGAGCTTGGAAGCCGGCGCATCGGCCGGCCCGACGGTGAACTTCTCCGCCGCCGCCTTCGCGTAGCCGGCAGCCTCGTCATGCCGGTCGCGCGGCACGAACATGCGGGTCGGCGCGTTGCAGGACTGGCCGCTGTTGCCGAAGCAGCCGGCGACGCCCTTGGTGACGGCCCGCTCCAGGTCGACATCGGGGAACAGGATGTTGGCCGACTTGCCGCCGAGCTCCTGATGCACGCGCTTGACCGTATCGGCGGCGGCCTTGGCGACCAGGATGCCGGCGCGAGTCGAACCGGTGAAGGACATCATGTCGATGTCCGGGTGACTTGCGAGCGCCTGGCCGACGGTCGGGCCGTCGCCATTGACGAGGTTGAAGACACCCTTCGGCACGCCGGCCTCGTCGATGATCTCGGCGAAGATGATGGCGTCGAGCGGCGCGATCTCGGACGGCTTCAGCACCATGGTGCAGCCCGCCGCAAGGGCCGGGCCGACCTTGCAGGTAATCTGGTTGAGCGGCCAGTTCCACGGCGTGATCAGGCCGACGACGCCGATCGGCTCCTTCACGATCAGCGACGAGCCCTTGACGTGGCGGAACTGGAAGCTCTCCAACACCTCGGCCATCTTTGCCAGGTGCGCCAGGCCAATGCCGACCTGGCTGTCCAGCGCCATCTGGCGCGGCGCGCCCATCTCGCGGGAAACGGCCAGCGCCAGGTCCTTGCTGCGCTTCTTGTAGACTTCGATGACGCGGTTCAGGATATCGAGGCGCTCCTCGACCGAGGTGAAGCCGTAGGTTGCGAAGGCGCGCTTGGCGGCGGCCACGGCCTTGTCGACGTCGGCTTTAGAGCCCAACGAAATCTGGGCGAAGACGTCCTCATTGGACGGGTCGATGACGTCCAGGGTGTTCTGCACCACGGGATCGACCCAGGCGCCGTCGATATAGAACTGCAGATCGTGTGACATGTTTTGCTCCTTGCGGGCCGCCGCTGCTCGATTGTGGTGAGGTGATCGTCGTATATCGTCAGAGATAACGATGCCTCATGCACCCTGTCAAACACAACCCGAAGCGATTGAGCCACCGTGTCAAGCGTTGAGCCAAATTGTCCGGGCTGTCACGGCAACGATGATCAAGCCTGAAGTTCAGAAAAGCGTGTGTCCCGCGCCAGCCAGATGGCTTCTTGCCGCGACCTGATCCGCGGCCTTCACCAGGAGATGGTCGCCATCGAAAGTGGATACGATGAAGACGCCCAAGCCGTTTTCCGACAGCGGCCTGATGACGGATAACACAATGCCGGTTTCACCGAAGGCGAAGGGGCCTTCGAATTTGAAGGCGACCCAGTCGCGGTCCTGCGTGACGGAAGCCGGCACGCGGTCCTGAAGGCACACGACCGACAACTCGTCCTCCGTGCGGCTGATGCTGACGAAGCCAGGCCCGTCCGCCCAGCCAGGTATGCCGTCCTCGGCTTCAAGCCGCGAGATCGCATAAAGACCGGGAAGTTGCTTCAACCTGACACGAGCAGCCATCTATCGAACTCCATCCTTGCTCGCCGTGGTCATGGAAGCCTCTTGCTCATATAGACCGTCGTGCCGTTCATGAACGGCTCCTCCCGGTCGATCGCATAGCCGTGCCTCTTGTATAGCGCGACATTTGCCTCGAAGGCGCCATTGGTCAGCAGGCGAAGCTCGGCGCGGTTCGCTTCCTGCGCTTGCTTCTCGACGCGCTCCAGCAACAGACGAGCTATGCCCCTGCCCTGCGCGCGTGGCGCGACGCAGACATTCTCGATCCACAGGTGATCGTTGGCGAGGATCGTCTCGATCATGCCGACGATGCGCCCCTGCTCAACAGCGAGGTCGAATTGATGCTCAGTGATGGCCTTGTCGTAGTCGGCGCGCATCGGCATCGGCTCGCGGCCGATCACCGGCACCCATTTGGCGTAGGCGGCGCGCACGATGTCGCGGATAGCGGCGGCATCCGCCGCCCCGGCCGGCCGAAACCGGATGGAGGAATTATTGGCCATCAAAGGGCTCCAGAGATGAAAAACCCACCGGTGGGCAGCGCGGGCGGGCAGGAAACGAACGAACCGGATTATCTCTTCGGCTTTTGTCGTCGCGCGATCAGCCCACCGCTTCGCGCTGTGCGGAAGCAGCGTCGCACGGTGTCGGCGGGCGCGGCGGTAAACATGGCGGCCTGGTTGGAGCAGGAACCCCGCGGACGTCAAGACGTCGGCAGATCCAGCCATTGGGCCAACCATCGGCGAGGCGGCTGGACGCTACCCAGAAAGATATCCTCAGGCTGATGCGGCGTGGGTTACCCTCGGCCACGCCGCCAGCAATTCCTTCGTATAGGCCTCGCGCGGCGCGCCGAACAGTGCCCCCACCTCACCGATCTCCACCACCCTGCCGGCCCGCATCACGACGGCGTTCTCGGCGATCAGCCGCACCACCGCCAGATTGTGGCTGATGACGACAAGCGTGATGTTTTGCGCGCGCCTGATGTCCTGCAACAGGTTGAGCAGATCGCCCTGGACAGAGACATCCAGACCGGCGGTCGGCTCGTCCGCAATCAGGATCGAGGGCTTCATCAGGAGCGCGCGGGCAATCGCCACCCGCCTCGCTTGCCCGCCGCTGATCTCGTGCGGGTATTTGTCGATGACGCTTTCCGGCAGGCCCAGTCGTTTCAGGATGACGAGCAGGCGCTCATGCGTCGCCGCGCGCGGCTCGTTCAGCACCGTTCCAACCTCGTTCATCAGCGTGCGGATGCGGCTGCGTGGCGACAACGAGGCGGCCGGATCCTGGAAGATCGGCTGGACGATGCGGGCGCGCTGTCTGAGTGCGGCGCGGCCCTGCTGCAAAGGGGTGCCGAGGATGTGGATTTCGCCCGCATCCAGTCGCTGCAGGCCGAGCACGGCGCGCATCAGGGTCGTCTTGCCGGAACCGGATTCGCCGACGATGCCGAAGCATGTGCCTTGCGGGATCGAAACCGAGACGCTCTCCAGCGCCGCGGTCTCGCCGAAGCGCAACAGCGCGTCATGAACGGTGATCGCGTCTGTCATGGTGTCACCAGCCGAAGGCAGCGGGCGCCATGCTCCACGTTTCCAGCAACGGGATAGTCGCCGGGAACCAGTTTCGCGCAGTCCTCGAACGAGACGTCGCAGCGGCCGCTGAAGATACAGCCGGGTGGCCGCCTGCGCGGGTCGGGCAATTCCCCGGCAATGACGGTGAAACGGTTCTGCGTGGCATCGGCATGGCGCTCGCGGTCGATCGGGACCTCGCAGTCGAACAACATGCGCGTGTAAGGATGGCCGGGCTGGCGCTGGACGTCCCGCACCGAACCGCTCTCCAGGCGCTCGCCGGCGTAGAGCACCGAAATGCGATCGCAATGCTCGGTGACCAATCCGAGGCTGTGCGTGATCAAGAGCACCGCGCAGCCGATGCGGTCCCGCAGGCCGATGATCTCGCGCATGATCTGCGCCTCGACGGTGACATCGAGGGCCGTGGTCGGCTCGTCGGCGATCAGCAATGCCGGTTCGGACAGCAGCGCCATGGCGATCACCACGCGCTGGCGCATGCCGCCGGAGAGTTCATGCGGATACTGGTCCATCCGCTGCTTCGGATTGCTGAGCTTCACCTTCGCAAGCGCATCCTCGGCCTGTGCGATCCGGGTCTTGCGGTCGCCGCCGGGCGCGCGGCGGCGCAGGACCTCGATCAGCTGCGCGCCGATGGTGAAGACAGGATTGAGCGACAGCATCGGATCCTGGAAGATCATCGCCATGCCGCGACCGCGCAACGACGCGGTGGCATTGTGCCTCGTCAAGTCGAACTGCCTGCCTTCGATGGTGGCGGTGCCCGAAGTCACCCTGGCATTGTTGGCGAGCAGGCCCATCAGCGCGAAGGCGACCGTGGATTTGCCGCTGCCGGATTCGCCGACAAGTCCCAGCATCTCGCCCTTCTGGATGTCCAGCGACACGTCGCGCAACGCATGCGCCGTGCCGATCGGCAGATTGTAGTCGACAGAAAGATTGCGCAGCGAAATCGCCATCAGCGCGCCCCCGCCGATTTGGGATCGATGACACGGCGCAACGCCTCGCCAAGCAAGGTTGCGCCGAGCGTGGCGACGGCCAGCACCAGCGCTGCGGTGATGGTCGGCCACCAGGACTGGTTGATCGACACGAAGCCATCCTTGATCAGCGTGCCGAGCGAGGATTTCGGCGGCTGCACGCCAAAGCCGAGGAACGACAAGGATGCCTCGAAGGCGATGACGACCGGCAGGTTCATGCTGGCGAGGACAATGATCGGTCCGGCGACGTTGGGCAGATAATGCCTGACGACGATCGTCCCGGGATGCACCGCCAGCATGCGCTCGGCCTCGATGAAACTCAGATTGCGCAAGGTGCGGGCCCGTGCCCGGGCCATGCGTCCGAATTGCGGGATGAAGACGACCGTGACCAGAAGCACGAAGGTGGCCGAGCCCTTGCCGTAGAGCGCGATCAGCGCGAAAGCCAGGATCAGCGGCGGAAAGGCGTTGACGATATCGAAGACCGCGGTCACCGCGCGATCGACCCAGCCGCCGGCAATACCGGCGACAATGCCGACCAGCGAGCCGATGACCGACGAGATGACGACGATCAGCACCGCAAGCGTCAGCGCATAGCGTGTGCCGACCGAGGTACGCGCCAGGAGGTCGCGGCCGAGATTGTCGGTGCCGAGCAGATGCGCCATGCCAGGCGCGGCGAACCGCGCCTTGATGTCGAGGACGTTAGGGTCGGGACTGAACAGCGGTCCGAGCAGCGCGAACGCCAGGATAGCAATGGTGAAGGCGAGGCCGAGGCGACCGTCGCGTTCCGAGCAAATGCGCTTCAGCGCCCACATCGCCTCGCTCATCCGCGCCCCGCGGCAATACGGGGATCAAGCAGCGCGTTGATCATGTCGACCACGAGATTGGCGAGGATGTAGAAGGCGACGATGAAGACGACGCAGGCCTGCACCACCGGATAGTTGCGCTGCGCGATCGAGTTGAAGATCAGGCTGCCGATGCCTGGCCGAGCGAAGATGATCTCGACCACGACGGAACTGCCGATCAGGTCGCCAAGGCCGATCCCGAGGATGGACACCACCGGCACCAGCGCCAGCTTTAGCGCGAAAAGGCCGACGATGCGGTACTCGGAAACGCCATAGGCGCGCAGCGTGCGCACATGGAGCTCGGCCAGCGTATCGAGCAGCGCTGCCCGCACCAGCCGTGAAATATAGCCGACCCATCCCAGCGCCAGCGCGACGCTTGGCAGGATGAGATGCTGCAGGCGGTCGACGATGTCGCCTGGATTGCCGGCGCCCGCCACCGGCAGCCAGTGCAGGCCTATGGCAAAGACGAGGAAGAGCACGACCGAGACCACCAACGTCGGCGTGGTGATGAAGGAAATCGACAGCAGCGCCAGGCCGCTGTCCAGCCACGAGCCGGGCTTCAGCGCCGCGATGACGCCGATCGGGATGCCGACGACGAGCGCCAGCGCCAACGCGCTGAAGGCCAGCGCCAGCGTGTTGGGAATGACCTCCAGCACCAGATCGAGGATCGGCCGGTGCGAGACGACGTCCTCGCCGAAATTGCCGGTCGCCGCGCGGCTGACGAAGAGCAAGAGCTGTTCGACCAGGTTGCGGTCGAGGCCCATGTCGTGCACGATCTGTGCGCGCAATTCCGGCGTGGCGCGCGGGCCGAGCATCACCGAGGCGAAGTCGCCCGGCACCAGGCGCACCATCAGGAACAAGAGCAGCGTGGCGCCGACGATGGTCAGCACCACGGAAGCGAGTCGCGTCGCTATGAAGGCGGCGGTCCGCCGCGATCTGGTCATCCGGCTGCCCCTCCCAGGTCCACCGATGGTCTCCTTGTCTGACGCAATTCCGAACGGAAGGCCACGGCGCAGGCGCCGCCCCCTGCCGCCTCACACATTTCCCGGAATTGCCCTCACGCCTTGTCGAAGAATTCGAACTGCCAGTCCTTGCCGTTGGGCAGGAACATCGGTTTCAGCCAGGTCGCATCGACGAAGAAGTTGCGGCCATGCGTGATCCAGATGCAAGAGGCCGATTCATCAAGCAGTTTCTGCATGTTGATGTAGATTTCCTCGCGCTTGGCCTTATCCAGCTCCTCCAGGCCTTCCTGATGCAGCTTGTCGAATTCGGGGCTGTTCCAGCGCTGCCAGTTCCAAAGCCCGATCTGGCTGGCGAGGAACCATTGTGTCTGGAAGCTCGGATCGAACTTGGACGTATAGGGGATCAGCGTCAGCTCGAGGTCCTTGCTGGCGTTGTCGGCGCCGAGCGCCCAGTACGCGCCGGAATCCATGGCGTTGATGTTGATGGTGATGCCGACCTCGGCAAGGTTGGCCTGGACGATCTGGGCGACAGCCAGCGACGTGGCATCGTTGAGGCAAGTGAAGTTGAAGGTCAGGTTCGACTTGCCGGCCTCGCTCAGCAGTTGCTGGGCCTTGGCGACGTCGCGGTTGTAGAGCGGCGCGTCGGCCCAGTTGCCGAGCAGGCCGGGCGCCAGCAGCGTCTTGGCGCGCGAGGTGGCGCCGGAATAGGCGCCCTGGATGATGGCGTCGACATCGATCGCCCAGCGGATTGCCTGGCGCACCTTGAGGTCGGCCAGCTCGCCCTTTTCGACATTGATACCGATCCAGGTGTAGTCGATGCCCGGGATATCGATGACCTTGGTGTCCGCAAGCCCCTTGGCGGTGTCGAGCTGATCGGCATCGAAGGCGGTGAAGTCGAGTTCCTTGGCCTGGTAGGACAGGAACGCGGTCTTGTGCTCCGGGATGATCTTGCCGGTGATCTCCTCGAAATGCGCCTTGTAGGGTCCCTTGTAGTCAGGGTTCGCGGCAAGCACGAACTGTTCCTTCGGCCGCCATTCCTTGAGCACCATGGGACCGGAGCCGATCAGCGTCGTGGCGATCTTGTCGCCAAGCTCCTCGGTTGCCTTCTTGGATAGGATTGCGCCCGAGGCGTCGCAGATGCCGATCAGCCACAGCGCCGCCGATGGATGCTTGAGGATCAGCTTGCCGGTGTATTTACCGGTGACTTCGACCGACTTCAGCGCCTCCAAGTCATCAGCGTAGGTCAGCTTCTTGCCGTTCTTGTCGCCATTAATGTAGCGGTCGAACGAGAATTTGACGTCGTCTGCGGTCATCTCGCCGTAGCCGCCGGTGAACATCTGACCGGGATTGAGCTCGAAATCGAACTCGGTGTCAGAGATCTGCTTGATCTCCTTGGCCGCGTCGTTCGTCCAGGTGAGCTTGCCCGGCTCGAACCGAACCAGCGTCTGGCAAACGGAACGGATGATGTTGCCCTCGGTGGTGCCGACGCGGTTGCCCGGATCGAGATTGCCGATGTCCATATCGAGCGCGATGATCGGATTGGTCCTGGCGGCGGCAAAGGCGAAGCGGGCATAAGGCAGGATCGCCAATGCCGATGAGCCCGCCAGGAAAGTTCTGCGGTCGAGTTTCATGCGCATTCTATTCCCCTTTTTGTTGGTTATATGCCTGTCGATCACATGCAGTCGCGCGGAATGACCTCGTCGTAGTTCCGTTCGGCGAAGATCGCTCCCCGTTCATAGGCTTTGACCCAGCCGCGGGCATAGAAGTTGTCGCGGTCGCAACTGAAGCTGATTTCGCAGTCGACACGCGTGTTCCAGTCCGGCCGGGTGAACTCCTCATGACAGGTCACGGTGGTGGCGCAGCTCGCCGGATCGTCGCTGGAGATACCGTACACCTTACGGCGCCAGGACGTGATCTCGGTGCCGGTATCTTCCAGGATAAAGCGTCCGTCATCCGACATCGCGGTCAGTTCCGCGCGTTCTGTCGGCAGATCGGTGGCCAGCGAGCGAAGCTGGCGCGCCGGTTCCTTGACCGTCACCGGTCCCGGTTCCGCCCAAAGCGGCTCCCCGAAGGTCACCGGGACCAGCCCCTCCTCGCTGACCAGTACCGCGAGGTCGAGCCGGCAGCCCGACGGATCGAAGGTCAGCGTCGTGCGTTCCGGCGACGGCCAGGCCATCGGCCAATAGGACGAAGAGATCGCCACGCGCAGCCTGTGACCGGCGGGAATGACCTGCGCCACCGGCTTGAGGGACAGTTCGACCTCCTCGAAGCGCCCAGGCGTCAGCGGCGTCGGGAATTCGTGGCTGTCGCGATGGGCGAGGTTGAGCAGCGCGAAAGTGATGAAGGCCGAGGTTCCGTCCGGCGCCAGATCGGTCAGCCGGACGCAGACCTGCGCCTGCGGCTTGTCGGCGGCCACGCGCAGCCTGATCTTCGAGATGCCGGTCAGCGGCAGGTCGGCATCCATCACGGCGCTGTCGAAGCAGAGCGAGCCGCCATCGTCGGCGCGCTGGTCGCGCGCGCCTTCGGCTGAGACGCGGCCCTGGCCGTAGGGACACCATTCCTGCCCCTGCACGCCCGTCGTCAGCGGCGAGGAGATCGCCAGCCTGACGCCGCCGGGATCAGGCTTCTCTCCAAGCTTGCCGTCGCCGCCCAGCCAGAAAGTCCGGAGGCCGATCTGTTTCGCCGGCCATTGCGGCAAACCCAGCCACCGCCCCGACCTGAAATCCATATGCGAATGTGGTGTCGCATAGTCCATCAGGTAGAGCCGCATGTCGGGATCGCTGTCGACGCCGTTGTCGATGCCCTTCAGCCAGTGATCGAACCAGCGGATGCATTCCTGCAGGTAGCCGACGGCGGGTCCGGGAACGCCATAATTCGGCTCCTTGTGGCCCCAGGGACCGCACAGGCCCTTGGCCGGCGCCTTGAGATTTTCGACCAGACTGAAGATCGTCTGGGTGTAACCGTCGAGATAGCCGCCGACCGCCAGCACGGCGCATTCGATGGCGGAGAAATCCTCGCAGACCGAACCCTGTTTCCAGAACGCGTCGCGGCGCTGGTGCTTCAGCCACTCGGCCGCGTGGTTCTTGTGGTCTTCGAGCCGGCTCTTCCACATTCCGCGCCAGCGATCCTCGCCGACGACGGCGGGGTCCGGCGGCAGCGCCGAATAGCCGAACAGCGCCCCTCCCCAGCCGAAATTGTCGTTGATCAGCAGCCCGCCATTGTAGTGGGCATCGCAGGCGTAGCGGTCGTCGGTGGAGCAAGACGTAACGATCGCCTTCAGTTGCGGCGGCCGGCGCGCCGCGACCTGCAGCCCGCTGAAGCCGCCCCAGCTGTTGCCGATCATGCCGGCGACACCGCTGCACCAGGGCTGGGAACAGAGATTGTCGAGGATTTCCAGCGCATCGTCCTGCTCGCGCCTGACATATTCGTCTTCCAGCAGGCCGTCGGAATCGCCCATGCCGGCGATGTCGACGCGGGCGCCGGCATAACCATGGCCGGCAAAGAAAAGATGCATCTCCTCGTCGCCGGTGCGCGTGCCGTCGCGGCGCCGATACGGTATGTATTCGAGGATCACCGGGACGGGTTTTTCCTCCGCGTCTTCCGGCAGGAACAGGCGCGCGGCCAGCTTGCGGCCGTCGCTCAGCGGAATCCAATGGGTTTCGACCGTTCTGACCCCGGAAATGGCGACGCTGGGCATGAGGACTCCGGCTTGGATTAAATGATGATATGATATATTGAATGGCCAATCAATATACCAACGCAGAGGCAATGCAATGGCGAAACGATCGATCAAGGCGATGCGGCGCGACGAGCTGATGGACGCCGCGATCGCCGTCATCTCCGAGGAAGGCATGCCCGGCGCCACGATGGCCGTGATCGCGCGGCGCGCCGGTATGTCGGCAGGGCTGGTCAACCATTATTTCGACAGCAAGGAAGAGCTCATCGCGCTCGCCATGCGCAGCCTGTCGAACCTGTTTCGCCAGGACATCATGCGATTGGCGCCCGCCGACCCGACGCCCGCCCAGCGGCTGAGGGCGATTGTCGACGGATCGTTCGCACCGCGACATCTCGGAGCGCCCAAACGCGCGGCGATGTGGATGCAATTCATGATCGCCGCGCAGACCGAACCGCGCATCAAGCACCTCTACCACCTGACCGGCGCGCGCTTCGTCTCCAACATCCGCTACGCCGTCAGGCAGCTGGTTCCGGCGGATCAGGTCGACGATATCGTCGACGGCATCGCGGCCCTCATCGACGGCTTCTTCTGGCAGAATGCCGGCGAGTATGAGGAAGAAGACCTCGAGCGTGCACGCAGGATCTGCTGGCGCTATGTCTGCCTGCAGATCCCGGGCATCGAGGCATAGGCCCGGATATCTGATCGGCCTCAAGTCGACCGTTCGGAAAAATCGATCATTATAACTCGAATAATTCGTTGGAAAGATTGGTTCTGGAATGGCATTTCGACAGCGAAAGTGCCTGGAGAATTGAATTGTCTTTCCTGCCCGCCACCGCGAACGATCTTCCAAACCACCTGAGCCCGGCCACCGCCGGACGCAAGCGTCGTGGCCTGGCCTCGGTTTCGACCGGCGTCGTACCGGGACTGGTGCTGGTGGCGATGATCACCAGCGTCGCCTATTCGGCGCGCGGCTTCTCCGGCCTCACCCTGTTCAGCCCGATGATCCTGGCGGTCGTCGCCGGCATGATCTATTCCAACGTGCTTGGCGTTCCCGCCCATGCAAAGGCCGGCATCGCCTTCTCGCAGAAGCGCCTGCTGCGCTTCGCCATAGTGCTGCTCGGCTTCCAGCTCACGCTCGGCCAGGTGGCGGGCATCGGCCTAGGCGGGGTCGGCATCGTCGCGGCGACGCTCGGCGCCACCTTCCTCTTCACCGTCACGCTCGGCCGGCTGATCGGCGTCGACCGCAAGCTGGCGCAGTTGATCGCCGCCGGCACCTCGATCTGCGGGGCTTCCGCCATCGTCGCCACCAACATCGTCACCGACGCGCGCGACGAGGACGTCACCTATGCCGTTGCCGCGATCACGCTGTTCGGCACCGTCGCCATGCTCGGCTTTCCGCTGCTGGCGCCGGTCCTGGGGCTCGACCAGCACGGGTTCGGTCTCTGGGCAGGAGCCTCGATCCATGAGGTGGCGCAGGTCATCGGCGCTGGGTTCCAGAACGGCACGCTTGCCGGCGAGACGGCGACGGTCGCCAAGCTGACGCGCGTCGCCATGCTGGCGCCCATGGTCATCGCGCTCGGCCTGATGGCGCGCCGCGGCAGCACCGAGGCTTCCGGCGCCAAGCCGCCGATGCCGTGGTTCGTAGCGGCCTTCGTCGCGGTCGTGGCGCTGAACAGCCTGGTCGAAATCCCGGCCTCGATCCATTCGGCCATCGCTCTCGCCGCGCAGATCATGCTGACCATGGGCCTCGCCGCCATGGGCCTGCAGGCCGACATTTCGCAACTGCGCTCGCGCGGCCTGCGCCCGCTGATGCTGGCGTTCTCGGCCTTCATCTTCATCGCCGCGTTCAGCCTGACGCTGGTGAAGTTCGTCTGAGACTTCGGCAACGCAACAGGCGCGTTTGGGAATCGGGCCGCGTCGGCTAGGGCATGATCCCGAAAAGTGGGAACCGGTTTTCGGAAAAGATCATGCTCCAACAAAGAATTAGAGCAAGATGACGATTCAACGAAACGTCATCTTGCTCTAGGCTGCGCCGCCTGTCCGCATCGAGCGCCTGCCTCCCCATGCCGTTTGTCCCTCTGCCCTTCGTCGTCGCCCTGCTTTTGTTCATCCTGCTTTGGGTGGTTGCCAGGCGCGAGGACGAGGCCTCGTCGAACCTGCCGTTTCTGGCCCTGATCCTCGTTGCCGCGCTGCAATCGGTATTCGCGGGGCTGCGCTGGGGCTACGGCATTGGCCAGGTGGGTTACGTCGCCCCCGCCACCGCCGCGATCATGCCCCCGCTGCTCTATCTCGGCGTCTCCAGGCTCGTCCTCACCGCAGACCGGCAATGGCCGGTCCTTGTGGCGCTGCTTGCGATGCCTGCTGTTGTCGTCATCGTGCTGGTAATCGTCTGGCGCGGCGCGGTCGACGCGGCGCTGATCGCCATCGACCTGATCTACGCCGCAGCCATCTTGTGGCTGCTGCGGTCCGGCGCGGATGGCCTTCGCCTTGCGCCTTTCGACAGCGCGGTGCCGGTCTACAGGGCCATCATCGCCGCCGCGGCAACGCTGTGCCTTTCAGGAATGGTCGATCTGCTGGTTTCTTTCGACATCGCGTCCGGGCAAGGGAGACGCGCGGCGACGATCATCGGCATCGCCAATCTGTTTATTCTCGTCATCGTGGGCGCGGCGGCGGCGGCGGCAAGCCAGAGCCGTATCCCGCCAAGTGCATCCGAGCCTGCCGGGACGCCACCTCCGCCGGACGATGAGCAGGACGCCGCCACGATCCGCCGGATCGAGGAATTGATGCGCGGAAAAAACCTTTATCGGGACACCAGCCTCAACCTTAACCGCCTTGCGCGGCGCGCCGGAATCCCGGCACGGCAGATTTCCGCGGCGATAAACCGGGCCACGGCCAGGAACGTTTCGCAATATGTCAACGAATACCGCATCGCGGAGGCATGCCGGTTGCTGACCGACACCGATCAGACGGTGACGGAAATCATGCTGACGGTCGGCTTCCAGACCAAGTCGAACTTCAACCGGGAGTTCCGCCGCGTGACGGCGATGACACCGCTCGCCTGGCGGGATCGGCATGGGCAGGCATCCGCTCTTGCGAGCCCGGTGAGCGGCTGAAGGCCGCCGTCAAATCTCATGCTCGGCCACGCTGCATCGCGATCGAGTACGTCCTCGATCGCGATCTAGGTCGCGATTTCCGCGGAGACCCGTTGATCTGCGCATCGACCTGCAACGAAACACGACCGTCCGGCTGCTCGATATCTAGCCTTCAGGTGGACGCACGCGTTCGACAACGGAGATTTTCGATGAAATTCATGGTCCTGCTATGCGCCGTCGCGGCATCCATGGCGCTGGCCCAGCACCCAGCCCACGCCGACGGCAATGTCGGCGTTCGTCAAATGGCCGCGCCATCCAGGGAGCGCGGCGGCGATCTCGACGTAACGGTCTGGTACCCCGCGCAACCGGGCGGCGAGACGGTCATGTTGGGCGACAATGCGCTTTTCGCGGGGACGCCCGCGATGCGCAACGCGCCGCTCGCCGACGGAAGGTTTCCGCTCGTCCTGCTTTCTCATGGCGCCGGTCTGGCGGGGACCCCGCAAGCCCTGAGCTGGGTAGCGGCGCCCTTGGCCGAACACGGCTTTGTCGTAGCGGCTCCCACGCATCCGGGAAACGGCGGCAAGGACCGGTCGGCGGCCGAAACGATGAAGCTCTGGCTACGGCCCGCCGATCTCTCGGCGACGGTGGACGCAATCGGGAAGCAAACGTCTTTCCAGGATCACCTGGAGCAAGGCCGGGTCGGCGTTCTTGGCCTTTCCATGGGTGGCAACACGGCGCTTGCGATAGCCGGCGCTCGGGTCGACCCGAAGCTGCTGGCAAATTACTGCGACACGGACCTGCTCAATTCCTCACTCTGCGGATGGGTCAGGCAGAGCGGCGTCGATCTCCATGCCATGGACATGCGGTCGGCCAGCCGCGACAACAGCGACGGCCGCATTCGCTTCGCCATGGCGATCGATCCGGCGCCATCCGACATATTCGACGCCAAAAGCTTCGCCGCGATCAAAATTCCGGTCGACATCGTCAATCTCGGCCGGCCTGGAAAAATCCCGCCGACCGCCGACGCCTCGAGGATCGCAAAGGCAATTGCGACATCGAGCTATGAGACGATCGAGGATGCCAGCCACTACAGCATGTTCGGCGAATGCAAGCCCGGGGCCGCGAGCATTATCGTGTCCGAGCAGATCGGCGATCCGGTCTGCGACGATGGCGGCGGAAGATCGCGCGGCGAGATCCATGCCGAACTGATCGGCATGGCGATAAAGGCCTTCAGCCGCGAGCTGAAGGCTGGGCCCTGAAGCGGGCCTACTCCTCCTCGAACTCACACGCCGCGACATAGATTGCGGCAAGTTTCTCGATGCCGGCCTGATCTTCCTTGTCGAAGCGGCCGGGCAGCGGGCTGTCGAGGTCGAGCACGCCGAACGCGCCTTCGGCGTCGCGCAACAGCACGACGAGTTCCGAACGCGAGTCGGCATCGCAGGCGATATGACCGGGGAACTCCTGCACGTCCTTGACCAGCATCGACATGTCGAGCTCGATGGCCTTGCCGCACACGCCCTTGCCGACCGCGATGCGCACGCAGGCCGGCTTGCCCTGGAAGGGCCCGAGCACCAGCTCGTCTTCGGACGCCAGGAAGTAGAAACCGGCCCAGTTGAGGTCGGGCACCATCTGGTAGATCAGCGCCGCCGTGTTGGCGGCATTGGCGATGGAATCGCCCTCGCCTTCCAGCAGCGCCTTCAATTGCACGGCCAACTCCTTGTAGAAGGCCGGCTTGTTGCTCGTGTCGATTGCCGTTGCCGCAAACATCGCTTGATCTCTCCGTTGCAAGCCGGCCGCACGGCCAGCTACAGTTCCTGTTCTCTCTGCCATCAAAACCGCCGTCGGGAAACAGCCTATCGTGACTTCAAGCCATTCCAGCAACGTCAGGACGATTCGGATCGCCGCCGCGGTCATCCGCGACGACGGCGGCAGGCTGCTTCTGGTGCGCAAACGCGGCACCAGCGCCTTCATGCAGGCCGGCGGCAAGATCGAGCCGGGCGAACTGCCGGCCGCCGCCCTTGCGCGCGAATTGCATGAGGAATTGGGCATCGTCGTCGACCCGGCCGATGCCTCGCATCTCGGTTCGTTTTCAGCTCAAGCCGCCAACGAGCCGGACGCCCGTGTCGAGGCCGAACTGTTCGAACTTGCCATCGCCAGCGAACCGGTCCCGGCGGCCGAGATCGAAGAGATGATCTGGCTGAGCCCCGAACGGGCCGGCGGCATGGAGCTCGCGCCGCTCACGCTCGATATCGTGCTGCCACGCTACGGTCGCCAGCGATGAGCGCGAGAGCCCAGGCGAAACAGGCGACGGGCGAAGCGCCCCTCACCTTCGCGGTGCTGGTTTTCCCAGGCTTTCCGATGATGGCGTTCTCTTCGGTTATCGAACCGCTGCGTGCCGTCAACATTCTCGCCAAGCGCGATTGCTATCGCTGGGTGATCGTCGGTGCCGATCCCGGCACGGTCGAGGCCTCCAACGGCGTCGTCATCCAGCCGGGCTTCTGCGCCGCCGACGCGCCGAAGGTCGACCGCATCGTCGTCTGCTCGGGCGGCGATGCCGACCATGTCGTGGCCGACGAGGCGATGAGCTGGATCAGGAAGAGCCTGCGCGGCGGCGCGCATATCGGCGCGGTCGCCGACGCCGCCTTCTTCCTTGCCCGCGCCGGCCTGCTCGACGGCCATGCCTGCACCTTGCACTGGACCAGCCAGGCCGCCTTCACCGAAGCCTTTCCGGATATCGAGCTTCGGCGCGAGCTCTTCGTCATCGACCGCAAGCGGTTCACTTCGGCCGGCGGCGTCGGCAGCCTCGACATGATGCTGGAAATCGTCACGCAGGACTATGGCGCCGAGATCGCGGCGGGCGTCGCGGAATGGTTCGTGCATTCTCCCTTGCGATCCAGCGTCGACCGCAAGCTGATGCCGCTCAGGCTGCGCACCGGGGTCCAGAACGAGCTGGTGCTGTCAGCCATTGCCATCATGGAAGACGCGGTCGAGGAGCGGCTCGGCATGGCCGAGCTGGCGCAGCGGCTTGGCGTGTCGCCCGACAAGCTCGAGCGCAATTTCCGCAGCGAGCTCGATGTCTCGCCCAACGGCTACTACCGGCGGCTCAGGCTGAAGCGAGCGGCTGACCTGCTGGCGCATTCGACCTTGATGGTGCGCGATGTCGCCTTGGCTTGCGGATTTGCCTCGATGTCGAGTTTCGCCCGGGCGTTTCGGGAAGAGCACGGGCATGCGCCGAAGGCGATGCGGCGGCATTAGTGGCATAGTGGTGTGCGGCTTCATGCTCCTTCGCCATCCTAGGGCGGAGCGACGCGCAGCGGAGCGCAGACCCCAGGATCCATGCCGTGACCTAGGAGCGCCACAGCGATGCAGAGTTACGAGCACAACGGACAGCGGAATTTCTGCACCGTAGCGTTCTCCGGCCGGCGTAACGGTAATGGATTCCAGGGGCTGCGGGCGCCGCTTCGCTCCTTGCTTCGCCCCAGAATGACGAAGTTTATGATGCGGCATCTGGCACAACAATTGCGGAATGCCGCACAAGCCAAAAACCTCTTCCAGCTATGTTCGCGAGAACAGGAGGCCTCCCCATGAGCATCGTCGTTTTCGACCCTGACAGCACCGAGGATGTGGACTTCAAGGATCGCATGCGCCACCCGGTGGCGGCGGATCCCGCCGGCGGCATGTGGCTCTCCGACACCGAGCCCTCCTTCATCGACGCCGATGCGTTGCGCAAGGGGCGTTTGGCCAAGCTGCGCGCCTGGATGCGCGAGGCGGGCTATGGCGGCGTCGTGCTGTTCGACCCTTACAACCAGCGCTACGCCACCGGCTCGCGCAACATGTTCGGCTATTTCCTGCGCAATTCGACCCGGTATTTCTTCATCCCCACCGAAGGGCCGATCGTGCTGTTCGAATATCCGCAGAGCTACCATGTCTCGATGGTGCTCGACACGATCGACGAGGCGCGTCCGTCCAAGCTGGTCTGGTCGTCGGTCTCCGGCCGTGACGACGAGACCGCCGGCCCCTTCGCCGACGAGATCACCGAGCTTTTGAAAAAGCATGGCGGCGGGTCGATGAAGCTCGGCCTCGACCGCTGCAGCCATCTGCAGGCGCTGGCGCTGGAGAAGCGCGGCTGCGAGGTCCGGGACTGCCAGGGCGAGATCCTCGCCGTACGCGCGGTGAAGACCCCCGAGGAGGTGAAATGCCTGCAGGCGTCGATGGCTGGAGCCGAGGCGGCGGTCGCCGCCGTTCGCGAGGCGATCAAGCCCGGCGTTTCCGAGAACGAACTCTTCGCCATCATGTATGGCGAGGTGATCCGCCAGGGCGGCGAATTCATCGAGACCCGGCTGCTCACCTCCGGACAGCGCACCAATCCCTGGTTCAACGAGGCCAGCGGCCGCAAGATCAGGCCCGGCGAACTTTTGGCGCTCGATACCGACACGATCGGCTGCTACGGCTATTATTCGGACTTCTCGCGCACTTTCCGTTGCGGCCCAGGCAAGCCGACGCCCTACCAGAAGTCGCTCTACCGCATGGCGCACGACCAGGTGCAACACAATATCGGCATCGTGAAGCCCGGCATGGCTTTCCGCGAGATCGCCGAAAAAGCCTGGAAGATCCCGGACCGCTTCGTCGACCAGCGCTATACTTCGGTGATGCATGGCGTCGGCATGCATGGCGAAACGCCGTTCATCGCCCACGCGATGGATTACGAAACCTACGGCCGTGACGGCATCATCGTGCCCGGCATGGTGGTGAGCGTCGAAAGCTATATCGGCGAGAAAGGCGGCCGCGAGGGCGTCAAGCTGGAAGATGAGATCCTGATCACCGAGACCGGCACTGAGTTGCTCTCGCGCTTCCCCTATGAAGACGAGTTTCTTGACAAGTAACACCTACGCATCGACAGCAAGATCCGCATGAAAACGCCCATTTCCATCCGGCGCGGCACGGTGGCCGCGGTGTTCATCGATCTCCAGGAGGAGCATCGCAAGGACAAACGCTATCTGGTCGAGGGCTTCGGCGACATCCTCGCCAATGTCCAGCGCCTGCAGGAGGCGGCGCGGCGCAATTTCGTGCCGCTCTACCACTGGGCCTACATCGTCGACCTCGCCGAGGCGCGACCGTTCCACCCGCTGGACGAAAGCGGCAAGTCCGCCTTCTCCGACAAGGACGATCCGCTGACAGCAATCTGCCGCGAGGTCGCGCCACACGGCAACGAGGCGATGCTGATCAAGCAGGAGGCCAGCGCCTTCGGCAAGAACGACTTCGCCGACAAGCTCAAGGCCGCCGGCATCGAATGGCTGGTCATTGCCGGCGTCTGGACCGAGGCGTGCATCGACGCAACGGTGAAGGACGCGGTGGCGCGCGGCTTTCGCGTGCTGCTTGTCAAGGATGCCTGCGGCAGCGGCAGCGGCGCCATGCACCAGACCGGCATCCTCAACCTCGCCAACCGCCTCTATGGCGGCGCCGTCACCAACACGCTCGACGCCTGCCGACTGATGGCCGGCGACACGGTGAACGTCTGGCAGGTCGAGGGATCAGTGCCGTTGCGCTTCACCTTCGAGAACGCGGCTCAGCTTTACGCGGAGCTCTGACGGCCGTGGCCAGCATCCTGAGCGATCCGGCGAGTCGTGGCGGATATGCCGACCGGCTCGATCCGGAGCTCTGGGACTATATCGACAAAGTCAGCGGCTGGTACCCGCCGGAAATCATCGCTGCCCCCATCGCCGAGCAGCGCGCGGTCTACAACCGGATGTGCGTGGCGTTTCACCAGGGCCATCCGGAAGGTGTGACGACCAGCGACGGCCTTGTCACAACGGCTGCACATACGATCCCGGTCCGTCGCTATCGCATGACGAGCAAGGCGGCGGCAGCGATCGTCGTCTATTACCACGGCGGCGGTTTCGTCCTCGGCGACCTCGACAGCCACGACGACATCTGCGCGGAAATCAGCGCCGGTACCGGCTTCGAAGTGATCTCGGCCGACTACCGACTGGCGCCGGAACACCTGCATCCCGCCGCCTTCGACGACGCGCTTGCCGTGTTCGAATGGGTCGCGGCGACAAGCGCGCTGCCGATCGTGCTTTGCGGCGAAAGCGCGGGCGGCAACCTCGCCGCGGCGGTGGCGCAGGCGACGCGGCATCACACGCGGCACGCGGTCGGCCAGATGCTGATTTATCCGGGGCTGGGCGGCGACGCGACCGGCCGGTCCTACATCGAGCACGCCGAGGCGCCGCTGTTGACGGTCGCCGACATCGACTTCTACCGCCGCATCCGTTCGGCGCCCGGGCAATCTCCGGACGACCCGACCTTTTCGCCGCTCGGGGATCGCGATTTCTCCGGCCTGCCGCCAACGGTCATCGTCACCGCCGAGTGCGATCCGCTGTCGTCGGACGGCGAGACCTATCGCGACCGCATCCTCGCCGCCGGTGGGCAGGCCTTGTGGCGGGAAGAGCCGCGCCTGGTGCACAGCTTCCTGCGGGCAAGACCGACGGTGTCGCGCGCGGCGGAGGCGTTTGCCAAGATTATCGGCGACATCGCCAGGCTGGGCGCCAGCGACTAATCTCCCCCCAGGCGGGGAGGTGGCCGGCAGGCCAGAGGGGGGCGCGAAGGATCGCGACCCTTCGGAATCTTGACACCTCAAAGCGTTCGCCAATGCAGCGCTGACTAGCCGGGGCGCTGGCGGGACCGCGCCCCCCTCTGTCCTGCCGGACATCTATCCCACAAGGAGGGATCGGCTGTACCACCGACCTGCGGAACAGCGCACAAGAACTGCGGAAAACAAGACATTTCGGCGCCATAAGCGGACCTATCATCCCCTCGCAGGCAACGGCGCCCTGGCTGTCGCATCTGCCCCCGCGCATGGCGTCACCAGGGCGCCCAACAAAAGGGAACGACGATGAAATTCATGCTGACCGACAGAAAACTGCACCCGCAGGCCAAGCCGATAGCCGACGACTTCAAGAAGGGCGCGATCAGTCGGCGCGAATATCTGGCGTTGATGGCCGGCTTCGGCGTCAGTGCCGCCGGAGCGATGGCGCTGGGCGGGATTGCACCCTCGCCTGCCCGCGCCGCCGAGCCGAAGCGCGGCGGCGTGTTGCGCGTGGCGATGAACGTCAAGGGCTTCAAGGATCCACGCACCTTCGACGGGGTCGAGATGTCGAATGTCGCGCGCCAGTGCAACGAATATCTGGTGCGCTGGAACACCGACTTCTCTTTCGAGCCGTGGCTGCTGGAAAGCTGGGAAACCAGCGACGACGCCAAGACGCTGACGCTGCATGTGCGCAAGGGCATCACGTGGTCGAACGGCGACACGTTCAACGCCGACGACGTGGTCCATAATCTCAATCGCTGGTGCGATGCCTCCGTCGCCGGCAATTCGGTCGCGGCCCGCATGGGCGCGCTGATCAACCCCGACACCAAGAAGCCGGTCGATGGCGGCATCCAGAAGGTCGACGACTACACCATCAAGATCAACCTGCCCAAGCCCGACATCTCGCTGATCGCCGGCATGGCCGATTATCCGGCGCTGATCATGCACCGCTCCTACGAGGGTGACGGCGACCCGAAGAAAGCTTTAGCCATCACCACCGGCCCCTGCGAGTTGGTGAGCTGGGACGCCGAGACGGGCGCCGAGGTGAAGCGCAAGGACAAGCCCTGGTGGAAGGGCGAGTTCTATCTCGACGGTATCAAATGGGTCGACTACGGCTCCGATCCCAATGCCACACTGTCGGCCTTCGAATCCGGCGAAATCGACACCGACCACGAGACCACGTCGGATGCCGTGTCGCAGACCGAAAAGATGGGCCTGCAGAATTCCGAGATCGCCACCGGCTCGACCATCGTGGCGCGCTTCAATGTCTCCAACGCCCCCTATGGCGACGTCAAGGTGCGCCGCGCCGCCCAGCTGGCGGTCGACAATGCGGCGGTGTTGAAGCTCGGCCTCGACGGGCGCGGGAAACCCGCCGACAACCATCATGTCGGCCCAATGCATCCGGAATTCGCCGATATCGGCCCGGCCAAGCGCGATGTCGACGAGGCCAAGAAGCTGATCGCGGAAGCCGGCAAGGCCGATCACGAGTATGAGCTGATCTCGGTCGACGTCGAATGGCAGAAGAGCACCGCCGACGCGATCGCGGCCCAGATCCGCGAGGCGGGCCTCAAGATCAAGCGGACCGTGCTGCCGGCCGCGACCTTCTGGAACGACTGGGCGAAGTTCCCCTATTCCTGCACCGAATGGCTCGGCCGCCCGCTCGGCGTGCAGGTGCTCGCACTTGCCTACAAGTCAGGCGGAGCCTGGAACGAAAGCGCCTATTCGAACAAGGAGTTCGACGAGCTGCTCGACAAGGCGCTGGCCACGCCGGACGCCGCGCAGCGCAAGGAGATCATGGCAAAGATCGAAAAGAACCTGCGCGACTCCGGCGTCATCATCCAGCCCTACTGGCGCTCGGTCTACCGCACCTACCGCAAGGGCGTGCAGGGCTGCGAGCAGCACCAGGCGCTCGAGCAGCATTTCGAGAAGGTGTGGCTGGAGAGTTGATCCCTCCCGGGTTGCGACCCCGGCCGGCGCGGTTCGGATGAGCCGCGCCGGCAGTTTCTGCCTAACCGCCAACAGCCCCATCCGCATCAGTTGCGTTCGAAGGCCCGACCAGTTCCGCTTGGGGCGAGCCCGACCGACATCCGTTCTATGATCGTCGTCGGCAGGACAATCTTTTCGGCCGGCCGGTCGTCGCCCTTCAGCCGGCGTATCAGCAACTCGGCGACCGATTTTCCTAGCGCATAGACCGGTTGGTCGATGACGGTGATCGGTGGCGTCGTCACGCCTGTCCAGTCGGCATCGTGGAAGGTGATGAGCGAAATATCCCGCGGAATGCTGAGGCCGCATTGCCTAATCGCCTTGAACAGATCCAGCGCCACCACGCTGTCCGAGGCCAGGATTGCCGTCGGCCGCTCGCGGCTCTGCAGCAACGAGAGCATCGCGGCGTGGGCGCCCTGCGACCGGCCGCTGCCAAAATGGATGTTGCGCTCGGGCTCTTCTATGCCGGCTTCGCGGCAGGCCGACAGGAAGCCCAGAATACGCTCCCGCACGGTGGAGGTATTGATGTGCGACTCGGCACCGCGAAAATCGCCGGACAACACCGCGGCCGTGACATAGGCGATCCTGCGATGGCCGGCTCGCGTCAGGATGCGCGTGGCGTTCAGGGCGGCATCGCGGTCATCGACTGTAACGGTATCGACATCGAGCTCCGGCAGCGCACGGTCGAGCAGGGCCAGAGGACAGGTTGAGCGCGCGATCTCCTCGAGATGAGCGATTTCCCCGGACTGGGCCGGCGTCACGATCAGCCCGTCGACCTGCTTCGCCATCAGAACGCGTATGGCGTTCTTCTCGGCTTCGACCTCCTCACCCGAATTGACCAGGATGACGTTGATGCCCGACAGGCGCGCCGCGTCGCTGATGCCGCGCACCGCGAGCGCGAAGAACGGGTTCTCAATGTCCCCGACGACCACGCCGATACTGCCCGAGCGCCCCGTCGTCATGCTGCGCGCCAGTTCGTTCGGCCGGTAATCGAGCGTTTTCGCCGCTTCCAGCACGGCGGCTCGCACCGTGTCGCTCACGGTGCCGTATCCGCCCAAAACCCGCGCCGCCGTCGCCTTCGACACCTTCGCCTCGCGGGCGACGTCGCTGACGGTGATCGAAGGGGGCTTGGGCGGACGCTTCATTGTGAAAAATCGCTCTGCAATTTCGTTGACGGATGCTCTTTCTTATGACTACAAATGTCAAGAGACCGGTCTCATTTCCATTTGAGACCGGTCTCTTATCCAAAAAGAACGCCCGGAGGCGTCGCAACCGTTTCGGAAATTGGTTCGTGTCCGCCCCACCGGCTCAGGCCTCCCGCGGACCGATCTTCAGAGTGGAGAACAACCATGGGTATCAGAGGTCTTTTCACGGCGAGCCGCCGCCAACGCATCGGCTCCATCTTCTTTGCAATCACGTTCGCAGCCCTTTCCCTGCCGAAGGCATGGGCGGCGGACAATCCCTACAATCTCATCGACCCCAAGACGATCAGCGTCGGCACGATGGGCGACGCGAAGCCCTATGCCTTCACGACAGCGGACGGCAAGTTCACCGGCTTCGATCTCGAATTCTTCCTCAACGTTGTCGGCCGCATGGGCTTCAAGCCGGACCAGGTGACCTTCACCGGCCAGGAATTCTCCGCGCTGATGCCATCGGTCGCCAACCAGCGCTTCGACGTCGCGGTCGCCGCCATCGGGACGACCGAGCAGCGCAAGAAGACCGTCGACTTCTCGGACGGCTATCTCGCCGGGTATCTTTCGGTGCTGACATCCGACCCCAAGATCACCTCCGCCGACGGCCTCGCCGGCAAGCGGCTCGGCGTGGTCCAGGGCACGCTGCAGGAAATCTACGCAACCAAGAATTTCAAGAACACCGACCTGGTGAAGTTCCCCGACAACAACTCGGCGATCGCCGCGCTCAACAACGGCACGATCGACGGTCACTTCCTCGACTATGAGGCCGCAAAACAATATGGCGAGCGCTATCCAAGCCTGAAGATCGCCGTCAACATCCCGTCCTTCGACGCCCCGGCCGGCTTCGTCGTGCGCAAGGGCAACGACGCCTTCCGCGAGGCACTCAACAAAGGCATCCACGAAGCCATGCAGGACGGCACATGGCGCGACCTCTACCAGAAGTGGTTCCCCGGATCGCCGATGCCTGACCAATACCTCCCCAAGAAGAACTGACCCACGCTAGGCCGCCGGCGCAAATGCCGGCGGCCATCCTTTTTGGCAGGTAAAAGATCGGGCGAGCGGCGGTTGCGCCGCCTCGCAAGGCAGGTTGACGGATGGACTGGCTCGCAAATCTTCAACGCAGCTTCTTCGACTGGGACGCGATGGCGTCCGTGCTGCCGTCGCTGCTGACGGTCGGCCTGAAGAACACACTCATCCTTGCCGCCGCCGCCACCGTGATCGGCATCCTGATCGGGATGGTCCTTGCGGTGATGGGCATCTCCCGCTCCGCCTGGCTGCGGATTCCGGCGCGCGTCTACACCGATATATTCCGCGGCCTTCCCGCCATTCTCACCATCCTCTTGATCGGCCAGGGCTTTGCCCGCATCGGGCGCGAGATCTTCGGTCCCTCCCCTTACCCGCTGGGCATCCTGGCGCTCAGCCTGATTGCCGGAGCCTATATCGGCGAAATCTTCCGCTCCGGCATCCAGAGTGTCGAAAGCGGCCAGATGGAGGCCTGCCGGGCGCTTAGCATGAGCTATGGCCAGGGCATGCGGCTGATCGTGGTCCCACAGGGCGTGCGCCGCGTGCTTCCCGCGCTGGTCAACCAGTTCATCGGCAACGTCAAGGATTCCAGCCTCGTCTATTTTCTTGGCCTGCTGGCTTCGGAACGCGAGATCTTCCGCATCGGCCAGGACCAGGCGGTGGTCACCGGCAACCTGTCACCACTGCTTCTGGCGGGCGTGTTCTATCTCATCATCACGGTGCCGCTGACCCATGTGGTCAACACCATCGACTACCGGCTACGCCTCGGCAAGCAGAAGGCCGGCGGGGTTATCAGCGGCCTCGTCGAGGTCGGCGAATTGAAGGGCTCGGTCGGCAGAACCGCCATGGAACCGTCCATCAAAGCCGGCAGTCTCGAGGTGCGGGACCTCGACATGGCCTATGGCGAGTTGCAGGTGCTCAAACAGATCCGGCTGAAGGTGGAGCCGGGCACGGTCACCTGCATCATCGGCCCGTCCGGCTCCGGAAAGTCGACGCTGCTGCGCTGCCTCAACCGGCTTGTAGAACCCAGAGCGGGCGATGTGCTGCTCGACGGCGAAAGCATTCTTGCCATGCGGCCGGAGAAGCTGCGCCGACGCGTCGGCATGGTCTTCCAGCACTTCAACCTGTTCCCGAACCATACCGCGATCGAGAACGTCAAGCTGGCGCTGACCAAGATCAAGGGCATGGCCGAGAGCAAGGCAAGGCGCCTGGCCGAAGCGCGCCTCACTGAAGTCGGTCTTGCCGCGCGCGCGGACTACAGGCCCAGCCGCCTTTCGGGCGGCCAGCAACAGCGCGTGGCGATCGCGCGCGCTCTCGCCATGGACCCCGAGGTCATCCTCTTCGACGAGGTCACCAGCGCGCTCGATCCCGAACTCGTCAAAGGCGTGCTCAACCTGATGGCCGATCTAGGCCGGCGGGGCATGACGATGATCGTCGTGACCCACGAGATGGGCTTTGCCCGCAAGGTGGCCGACCAGGTCGCCTTCATGGACGAAGGCCGCATCGTCGAGGTCGGCCCGCCGGCAGAGGTCTTCGACAGGCCGAAAAGCCCCAGGCTCAAGCAATTCCTGGCGGAGGTGCTCTGAACGATGCCGCGCCATACCGGGATCAAGGCACGCGCCAAAAGCTCACCCTTTTCTGACAATCGAAAGCTGCGTTCATGACTGATAAATCCGCACTCAAGGTCGTCGTCATCGGCGGCGGCATCTTCGGCGTATCGACCGCCGTCCATCTCGCCCGGCTCGGCGCGAATACGACGATCGTCAATGACGGCCCAGTCGCCAACGGTGCATCGTCGCGCTCGCTCGCCTGGCTCAACTCGGCGCGAAGGCGCTCCGCCGCCTATCACAAGCTGCGCTTGCAAGGCCTCGAACGCTACAAGGCGTTTGCGACCAATCATGATTGCGGCGCCTGGCTGCGCTTCGACGGCGGCCTCACCTGGGACGCGGACGATGCTTCCAACCAGATAGTGGAAATCCACCGCCACGAGCAGTCGATCGGCTACCAGACACAGTTGCTCGCGGCTCGAGACATCGCCGCCGTCACACCCGGTGTCGATCCAAGCGCGGTGTCTCCGCAGGGAGCCATCTTCAATGCCGGCGAAGGCTGGGTAGACCTGCCTTCGCTGATCGACCTGCTCCTGAAGGAGTTCCGCGAACGCGGCGGGCGCGTGGTGACAGATGCCGGCGCTGCCGAGGTCACTCTCGCCAACGGCCGCGCCAGTGGCGTGAAGACTTCGTCCGGGCAAATCCTCGATGCGGACGCCGTCGTCGTGGCGACCGGTCCGGCGGTGCCTGGAATGGCGGCGAAAGTGGGCAGGCGCATCGGTGACGGCACAACGCGCGCGCTGCTTGTGTTCAGCAAGCCGATCCGGCATCCGCTGCGCGCCGTGCTGAACACCCCGCGCGTGGCCATCCGGCCAACGCCGAACGGTGCCTTCGCGCTCGACTCCGCATGGTCCGAGGAAGAAGTCATCGTCCACGACGACGGGAGATACGAAGCGAAACCGTCGACGATCGAGCGGCTGCTGAGAGAGGCCTCGAACGTGTTGGAAGGCAATCCGAGCCTAGCGCCCGAAAGCCTTCACATGGGCCCGAAACCGATTCCGGCCGATGGCGAACCGGTGGTCGGCCAATTGACCGGCATTCCGGGCTATCATGTCGTCTTCAGCCACAGCGGCGCGACGCTCGGCCTGGTGATGGGAGAGTTGCTGGCCAGCGAGATCGCCAGCGGTAAACCCTGTGCGTTGCTTGAGCCATTCCGGCCACAGCGGTTCGACCGTTGAAGGCAAGTGAAGAGAAAAGCTCTGCCTAAGCTAAAGGACCACCCTTTCTGAGGGCGTCATCCATGGCGGTCTGATTGCTTGTCTTGACAGGGAAATAACGCATCTGCCTCTATCTAGCGCTCGGCCCCGAATGGCCGCGCGATGAGGAAGATCATGATGCGTGCCCGTTGGGCATTCTTTCTTGCACCCATTATCCCGGCGGCAGTGGCTGGGTACAATCTACATATGCACCGCCCCCAGATGGCGCCGCTATCGGGCTTCATATTTATGTGCCTCATGTTCTATTTTCAGGAGGCAATAGTCGGAATCCCCGCCTTCCACATCCTAAAGCGGAAGCGCTGGCAGCATTTTTGGATATACGCCGCCGTCGGCTTTCTGGCGGTTTTCGCTCCATTGTTTGCCCTCTGCCTCGCTCGGTGGCGGTCATGGTACGAGATCGGCCCAGTCTTGAATACATGCGCCTTGGTGGGGATATACGGGGGTGCTATCGGCTTGATTTTCTGGCTTTTGGTCCGACCGGATAAAGATCCAGTGAAGCAGCTTGCGTCGCACTTTACCTAATCTCTCTCCGCTCGGTCAAAGCTTGCGCTAAACCATGGATCATTTCGACCTCGGCACCTACCGCCGCCCCATCTCGACATCGTCGGCCGAAACCCAGCGCTGGTTCGATATCGGGCTGAACTGGTGCTACGGCTTCAACCACGAGGAAGGGATAAAGTGCTTCGAGACGGCGCTGGAGACCGACCCAGCTTGCCCTTTCGTGCATTGGGGCATCGCCTATGCCGCCGGGCCTTTCTACAATCTCACTTGGAAGGAGCATGGCAAGGCCGAGGCCGACCATGTCGCCCGGCGCTGTTTCGAGCACGTGCGGCTTGCGCAAGCCAACGCGGCGAAAGCGAGTCCAGTCGAACAGCGGTTGATCGAGGCGCTCGCCACCCGCTTCCAGCAGCCGCACGGCGTAAGCGCCGCAGAGTTCGAAAAATGGGACAATGCCTATGCCGCGGCGATGCGGCAGGTTTATCGCGACTTTCCCGACGATCATGACGTTATGGCGCTGACCGTCGAGGCGCTGATGATGCGCACCGTGCGGCGACTGTGGAACCTCAAGACCGGCGCGCCCGCGCCGAATTCCGACGTGATCGAGGCGCTGGAGATCTGCGAGCGCTCGATCCGGCTCTCCGACGAGGCAGGCACCACGCCGCACCCGGCGGCGCTGCATCTCCACATCCACCTGCTCGAAATGTCGACGCAGCCCGAGCGCGGCATGCGGTCGGCCGAGCGGCTGGGCACGATGTGCCCGGATGCCGGCCATATGAACCACATGCCGGGGCACATCCATGTGCTGTGCGGCGAGTATGAAAAGGCCAAGATCGCCAGCGAGAAGGCGGTGCGCGCCAACGACCTCTATCTCGCCTATGCCGGCGAGCCGACCTATTACCTGCTCGGCTGCTGCCACGACCTGCATCTGATGATGTTTACCTGCATGCTCCTCGGACAGTACCGCCCTGCCCTTTGGGCGGCCGACAAGGTGCGCGGCCTGGTGACACGAGACGTCGTCAGCATCCCCGAACGGCCGAAGCTGACGCAGACGGTCGAGGGCTATCATGCGATGAAATCGCATGTTCAGGTGCGCTTCGGGCGCTGGCGCGAGATCATCGACGAACCCATGAACGGCGAGCCGGAACTCTATGTCGTGACCACCGCGCTCCAGCACTACGCCAAGGGCGCGGCCCACGCGACGCTGCGCGAATTCGCCTCCGCCGAGCGCGAACGCGATCTATTCAGCCGGCAAATCGACAGCATTCCGCCCGAGCGTCGCTTCCTCAGCAACCCGACGAAGGCCTCGCTCGCGGTGGGCGCGGCGCTGCTCGATGGCGAACTCGCCTACCACCAGGGCCGGCACGAGGAGGCCTACGGGCATCTGCGGCGGGCGGTCGAGCTTGACGACAATCTGTCCTACACCGAGCCCTGGGCCTGGATGCATCCGCCGCGCCATGCGCTGGCCGCACTTCTGCTCGACCAGGGTCATGCGGCGGAGGCCGAGCAGGTCTATCGCGACGATCTGGGCCTGAGCGGCGCCGTGCAGCGCTGCGCCCAGCATCCCGACAATGTCTGGGCGCTGCACGGTCTGGTGGAGTGTCTGACGCGGCGCGGCGAGACCGAGGAACTGCCGGAGCTACAGACGAGGCTCGCCGTGGCGCTTGCCAAGGCGGACGTAGCGATCACCTCATCGTGCCTGTGCCGGACGAGCTTGAAGTCGGACGATTGCTGCTGTCACTGAGGCCGGCGGCTGGCAGTGGCGCTGCCTGTCTCTCTCGATCAGGATGACGTTTCGTTGAATTGCCATCCTTATCCAACTCCTTGTTGGAGCATGATCTTTTCCGTAAACCGGTTCCCACTTTTCGGGATCATGCTCTAGGAGAATATCTCCGACAATTCCTCGACACTGGCGCCTTCCTTCACCCTGCGCAGTTCGACATAGCTGACAACGCTGACCACTGTCGAAAACACCAGCAGGGCCGCCCTCACCGTGGCCTCCGTAGCCAATCCCAACGTAATGTTGAACGGGATGGCAACGCGGTTGATGACGAGGCCTACCAATGCGCTTGCCACAGTAACGATCAGCCACAGCCCCAGAAGCGCCCAGCGACTTCCCTTGGTCAGGTCTCGGCTGCGCGCCATACTATCGAAGATACTTCGCTTTTCCTGGACAAGGACTGGCACCGCCACCGCCCAGCGGAGCAAGAGGAGGATGCCCGGCACGATCAGCAAAACCAGTCCGACCATGATGCCAAGAGTCGCGAGTAACGATAGGCCGAGCATCGGGAAGAACAGTATCAGCGCGACGCCGAAGCAGTCCGCGAACGCCGGCTTTTCGCCTCGCAGGTCGACGATCGCGGCACGAGTGACGGCGGTCTGAAGGATAGCGGTGCTTGTGAAGTATGCCGCCGCACCCAGAACCACCACGGCCGGATACTGGGAAACAAATGTTTCCGCCTTCACTCGGGCTGCGCCGCTGTTCGCATACCAAAGCCAAGCGCCAAATCTGGGCAGGGCGTGGAATGCCACGCCCAGGCCGATACACAAGGTCGGATTGCGGCCGACCACCGCAAAGCTGTCACCGAATACCCGCCCGATTCGAAGCCGGTCGGGCCGATCAGTTGCCACCGACGCCAAGATCTCCCCCTCAAACGATCCTATGAGAAGATCCGTGCCAACTCGTCGACGCTGGTGCCTTCCTTGACCCGACGCAATTCAACATAAGTGACGGCGATCGCGACCGAAATTACCGCCGAGAAGATAGTCGACACCAGACTGCTTCCAACCGCTCCGAACACAACGCCGCCAGCAGAGATGCCGCCACTGGAGGCGACAGCAAGCCCTATCAGCAAGGAGAAACCTCCCTGGATGACCATCGCCACTATGCCGATGATCAAAAGCAACCCAAAGATCGACCAGCGACTGCCCTTGGTTAGCGCCCGGCTGCGAGATATCGAGCCGAACACACCCTCCCTCTCCTGGACCACGACGGGCACCGCAACCGAAATGCTAAGCACCCAGATCGCCGCGGTAATCAGCAGCGCCAATCCGATAAGCCAGCCGATCAAAGGTATGAACGCGGCGATCATGACCATCAAAAAGCCGGACAGCCCCAAGGCGAGAAAGACCAAGACACCTATGCCAAGCGCAGGCAGTAAGCTGCGTAGCGCTATCTGTATGCAGTCGCCGACCGCCGGGCGCTTGCCGTTCATGTCCTCGACCGTCGCGCGGACCAGCGCCGCCTGCGCGAGAAGGGCCAGCATGAAGATGACCAGGCCGGCAATGACCGAAATCGCTCCGTAACCAGCTATGGCCGAACGTTCCATACCGGCGACACCTCCTCCCCCGGTCATGCCGGCCAGCCGGCTGAAGTTCCAATAGTTGTAGATCAACGACGGCAACGTCGAAAAAAGGCCCACGATTATGGCGAGGGGGCCGAAGCTGCGGCCGATAACGGAGAACGTGTTGCTGAACACTCGGCCGATGCTGAATCTTTCCAATCCGCTGCTTGCGACTGAAGCCATGTTGCATTCCCCCTGATAATTGATAGCCGAAATCAGAAAGTATAAATCACCAAGATTGATACCTGCAGCCAGGCCCGCTTGCAATTGTCATGGCGTATTGCCAGTGTCGGCCCGAACCGCAGGTTGCAGGGGGTACGAGCGGGTGACGGCCGCAGGGACGGAAGACGCTGGACGGCTGGCACAGTTGCACAAGCAACTGCTCGCGGACGATTCGATCCAGTTCGGGCTACCGGCCTTCGTGCGGCCTGAACCGCCGGAGTGGCTGAAGCCGTTCCTGGAGTATCTGGCAAAGCTCGGCCCCTACATGATCTACATGTTCTGGGGCGCGGTGATCATCGGCGTCGCGATCATTGCTTTTCTGCTCTTCCTCGAGGCGAAGGGCATCGCCTGGGGCCTGTCCTGGCGGCGCAAGCGCCAGGATGTCGAGGAGCAGGATGAATGGCGTCCTGACGCCAGTGCCGCCCAGGTCCTGCTCTCCGAGGCCGATGCGCTCGCCGCGCGCGGCGAATATGACGAGGCGGTGCATCTTCTGTTGCGCCGCAGCGTCGCCGACATCGCCACCCGGCTGCCCGATTTCCTGCGCCCGTCACTGACCGCCCGCGACATAGCCGCCGCGGGTTCGATCCCCAGCCGGCCGCGCGCGGCGTTCAGCGAGATCGCGCGCATCGTCGAGGCCGCCTTGTTTGCCCGCCGTCCGGTCGGCGCCGAGGACTGGCAGGAGGCGCGCGGCGCCTATGAGCGTTTCGCCTTCCGGGAAGCCTGGGCATGACCGCGCAGGTGACAGGGGCAGCGCAAGAACCGTTCAGCCGCAAAACGCTGTTCTGGGGCATCTTCGCCAGCCTTCTGGCGGCGGCCGGGTTTTTCCTGCTCTCAACCTACGCGCCCGATTTCCGCCAGCCCGAGGGCGGCGCGACACCGTTGTCGAAGGGCGGCACCGGTTATGCCGGACTCGTCGAATGGCTAAAGCTCACCAACGGACAGGCGCCGCCGATGGAGCGCGGCGAGAAGGATCTTGCGTCGCCGCTGGCATCGACTTTCCTGCTCATCGTCACGATCGCGCCGAACAGCGACCCGGCCGCTCTCGATCGCCTCATCAAGGCGCGCTCAGGCAAGGACACGCTCTTCGTGCTGCCGAAATGGCAGACATTTCCCCTGCCTGGCCATGAAGGTTGGGAGACCAAAGTCGAGCGGCTTCCCGACAGTGTCATCAACGACTGGCTCGGCCGCATCGCCAAGGCAAAGCTCGGCGAAGCCAAGAACACGCTCTCACAGATCGATATCAACGGACGCATGGTGGCCGCGCCGGACGAACTGCAATGGGTGGCGGACGACCATCCGCTGATCGCGGCGGGCGAAGGCAGGGCCATCCTCACCGAGCTCGACGACGAGCCCTTCTATATCCTCACAGACCCCGATTTCATCAACAATGCCGGGCTGAAGGATGAGCAGACGGCGGCGGCCGCGCTCGACATGATCGCCATGATCGAACCCGCCAAGGGCGCTGTCATGTTCGACCTGACGCTGCACGGCATCGGCCAGAACTATGACCTCGCCAAGCTTCTGGTCGAGCCGCCCTTCCTGGCGCTGACGCTGTCGGTGCTGGTGGCGGCAGCGCTCGCCTTCCTGCATGGTCTCGGCCGCTTCGGACCGCCGCGTGCGGAAGGCCGGGCGATCGCCTTCGGCAAGCAGGCGCTGGTCGACACCACGGCGATGCTCTTGAAGCGCGCCGGGCGGCTGCAGGAACTCGGCGACCGCTACGCGGCGCTGATGCGCCAACGCGCCGCTGCCTTGCTCGGCTCGCCGCACGGGCTGCAGGGCGAGGCGCTCGACCGCTGGCTCGATTCCCGCGACAAGGACGAAACGCAGGGCTTTAGCCGGCGGTTCAGGGCCGCGAACGAATCCAACAGCTTGGCCGCAATGCATGAAGCAGCCGAACAACTGCATGACTGGACGGCAAGGAGGCTCGGTGAACGTCGATGAAGTGAAGGCCCTGGCGAACGCGATCAGGGAAGAAGTGGCGAAAGCGATCACCGGTCAGCGCGACACGGTCGACCTGATGCTGACGGCTTTGTTCGCCGGTGGGCATATCCTGCTCGAAGGCCCGCCCGGCACCGCCAAGACCATGACGGCGCGCTGCTTCGCGCAGGCGTTGGGCGTCGCCTATGGGCGCATCCAGTTCACGCCCGACCTGATGCCGGGCGATATCGTCGGCTCCAACATCTACAATTTCCAGACCGGGCAGTTCACGCTGACGCGCGGCCCGATCTTCTGCGACCTGCTGCTCGCCGACGAGATCAACCGCACGCCGCCAAAGACACAAGCCGCGCTGCTCGAGGCGATGCAGGAACATGCCGTCACCTTCGACGGCACGACCCACGCGCTGAGCCGCAATTTCATGGTGGTGGCGACGCAGAACCCGATCGAACATCAGGGCGTCTATCCCCTGCCCGAAGCGCAGCTAGACCGCTTCCTGTTCAAGCACAGGGTGAGCTATCCGGACCTCAAGGAGGAGCGCGCCATCATCGTCCATCACGGCGGCGGCTCGGCCTCGCACGATATCGAGCAGTACGGCATCAAGGCGCAGACCGACCGCAAGGCACTCGAAGCAGCGCTTGCGACGGTGGGCGACGTCACGCTGGTCGACGACGTCGTAGGCTATATCGCGGCACTCGTGCGCGGCACGCGCGAAAGCCCCGACCTCGAGGTCGGGGCCAGTCCGCGCGCGGGCGCCATGCTGGCAAGGGCAGCGCGCGCCAGGGCGGCGCTCGACGGCCGCAACTATGTCATCCCCGACGACGTCAAGGCCTTGGCCGTGCCGGCGCTGCGCCACCGGGTCGTCCTTTCGCCGGCGGCGCAGATCGACGGGCGGCTGGTCGAGCAGATCGTCTCCAACCTCGTCGACCATACGGAAGCGCCGCGTTGATCTATCCGAGCGGCCGAGCAGTCTGGGCGGCGGCGGCGGGAGCGATCCCCGCCTTCCTGATCGCGCTCGCGCTGCCGCATGTCTGGTATCTCGGCCTGTTGTGGATCTGCGTGCTGCTGGCCTTCCTGGCGGTGGATGCCGCAGCCGGGAGAGGCCGCGCCTCGCTCGACGCGACGCTGACGGCGCCGCCGCAAGTGGGCGTCGGCGGCCGCTTTACGCTGCATATCGCCGCCGGCCTCGGCGCAAGGCTGCGGCGCCTGCAGGCGCGTGTCGGGCATGACCAGCGTGTCCAGCCGGTCGCCGGCACCGGCGGCCCGCTGCCGGCCAATGGCGGCACGCTCGATCTCGAATTCGAGGCCATCCGCCGCGGCATTGCCAGCTTCGACCGGCTGTGGCTGCGCTGGCAGGGTCCCTTCGGGCTGGTCTGGAACCAGGTCGTGCTTCCGGTCGATCGCAAGGTTGCGGTGCTGCCCGACGTCAGCAGCGCGCGCGACGAGGCGATCACGCTGCTGCAGCGCTCCGCCCTTGCCGACGGCCATGCGCAAAGGCGCGCCGGCCAAGGCCGCGAGTTCGAGGCGCTGAAGGACTACCAGCCCGGCATGGGCCGGCGCATGATCGACTGGAAGCGCAGCGCCCGCCACGGCAAGCTGCTGGCGCGCGAGTTCCGGATCGAGGAGAACAACAACATCGTTCTGGCCATCGACAGCGGTCGCCTGATGTGCGAGCCGGTCGACGGCTTGCCGAAGGTCGATCGCGCCGTGACGGCAGCGCTTCTTTCGGCCTTCATCGCGCTAAAGGGTGGCGACCTCGTCAGCCTGTTTTCCTTCGATGCCAGGCCGCGCATCTCCAGCGGCGCGGTACGCGGCTCGCCGAGCTTCACCATGATCCAGAAGCGCGCGGCAGAGATCGATTATTCGACCGAGGAGACCAACTTCACGCTGGCGCTGACCACGCTTTCAGCCAAGCTCGACCGGCGCTCGCTGGTCATCGTCTTCACCGATTTCGTCGACCCGATCAGCGCCGAATTGATGTTGCGCACCGTCGGCCGGCTGACCGAGCGGCACCTGGTGCTGTTCATGCTGATGAGGGATGTAGAGCTCGAAACACTGGCCGACATGGCGCCCGCGACGCCCGAGGATGTCGCCCGCTCCGTCACCGCCGGCGACCTCTTGAAGCAACGGCAGGTGGTGATCGGGCGGCTGAGGCTTCTCGGCGCGCATGTCATAGAGGCCGACCATCAGCGGCTCGGCCCGGCGCTGGTCGAACGCTATATCCAGCTCAAGGAGGAAAACCTCTTATGACGCTGTCCGCCGGCACCGATGCGGTGCGCCAGTCCCTGGCAAGCTTCCGCCAGGAGCGCGAGGCCGACTGGAAGGCCTTCGAGGCGCTGCTCGCACGCGTCGAGAAGCGCGCGCCGCGCGCGTTGTCGGAAGACGAACTCCTGTCGCTGCCGCTCCTCTACCGCTCGGCGCTGTCCTCGCTTTCGGTGGCGCGCGCGACCTCGCTCGACAGCGCGTTGATCGCGTATCTGGAGGCGCTCTGCCTGCGCGGCTACTTCTATCTCTACGGCGCGCGGCGGAGCTTGCGGACGCGCATCGGCGATTTCTTCCTGCGCGACTGGCCGGCGGCGATCCGCGACCTTTGGCGCGAAGTGTGGACATCTGTCGGTCTGACGGTGATCGGCGCGATTGCCGGCTATTGGCTGGTCGCCTCCGACAAGCGCTGGTACGACGCCATCATCGCGCCGAGCCTGGCGGGCGGGCGCAACCCGGATTCGTCGGCGGAGGCGTTGCGCAGCGTGCTTTACGGCGGCGGCGACCATTTCCTGTCGGGCTTTGCCGCCTATCTCTTCACCCACAACACCCAGGTCTCGATCCTGGCCTTCGCGCTGGGCTTCGCCTTCGCCGTGCCGAGCGTGCTGATCATCCTGATGAATGGCTGCATGCTCGGCGCCATCTTCCAGATCTATGCCGCCAAGGGGCTGGGCTTCGAGCTCGGCGGCTGGCTTTCCATCCACGGCACGACGGAACTGTTCGCCATCGCCATCGCGGGCGCCGCCGGCATGCGCATCGGCACCAGCATCGCCTTTCCCGGCGAACTGACCCGCATGGCCGCCGCGGCCCGGGCCGGGCGCGTTGCCGCGACAGCCATGGTCGGCGTCACCGTGATGCTGCTTTTTGCCGGGCTATTGGAAGGCATCGGCCGGCAGACGATCACCAGCGACCTTGCCCGCTATTCGATCGGCGGCGGCATGCTGGCTTTCTGGATCTGCTATTTCTACCTCTTCCGTATGGTGCGGCATGGCGACCGCTAAAGCAGCGAAGGTGAAGAACCCGGCGGCGCTAACACGTCCGCTGGTCACGCCCGAGGGCGTGGACCTCAAAGTCAAGCTGGCGGATGCCGGCACCCGCGCTTCGGGGTTCCTGCTCGACGTGGTGATCATCGCCGTGGCGGCTGTGGTCGTCTCCCTGGTGATCATCTTCGGCCTGGCCGGCCTCGGCTTCCAGGACGCGCAGCCGCTGTTCGTCGTCTGGATCATCTTCATCTTCTTCCTGCGCAACGTCTATTTCATCGCCTTCGAGGCGGGGCGACGCGCCGCAACGCCAGGCAAGCGCATGGTTGGCGTGAGGGTCGCTTCGCGCAGCGGCGCCGGCCTCACCATCGACCAGGTCATCGCGCGCAACCTGATGCGCGAGATCGAGGTTTTCCTGCCGCTGTCGATCCTCGCCGCGCGCGCCGGCGCCGATGTCGCCGACACGCTGACGACCATCTTCGGCCTGGTCTGGGCGCTGCTGTTTTCGCTGTTCCCGCTGTTCAACCGCGACCGGTTGAGGATCGGCGACCTGCTCGCCGGCACCTGGGTGGTCGAGGCGCCGAAAGTGGCGCTGGTCGAGGACCTGTCGCTGCGCAAGGATCCGATCGCGGCGCGCTTCCAGTTCAGCCCCGCGCAGCTTGACGCCTATGGCATCGCCGAACTGCAGAAGCTGGAGGAAGTGCTGCGCCGCGACGATTATTCCGCGCTGAAGGCCGTGGCGGAGACCATCGCCCGCAAGATCGGCGCCAGGGTCGAGCCGGTCGATTCAAAGGCGTTCCTCACCGCCTATTACGGCGAGCTGCGCGCGCATCTGGAACGCAAGCTTCTGCTTGGGAACAGGAAGGCGGATAAGTACGCGCGGTAGCGGCGCGCGCCCCTACCCCACCCACTTCTCATAATCCGACACCAGCAGGTGCAGCGGCGCGACGTCCTCGTCGATGTTGGAGAAGCGGCCGATCGGCTCGCGGAAGACGTTGTCGGTGAGGTCGTCATTGACGGTCGAGACCTCGCCGATCAGCACGTCCTTGCCCTCGGCCCAGAAGGCGTGCCAGACGCCGGGCAGCAGCGTGACGCTTTGGCCCGGATCGAGCTTCAGGAGCCCACCCGCCGGCAACCGGTGGATGGTGCCGTCGACCGGCACCGAGACCTCGGCCTTCGGGTCGATGCCGCCGTCGCGGTCATGCATGAACAGTTCCAGCACCAGCTTGCCGCCGCCGCGGTTGATGATGTCCTCAGCCTTGATGTTGTGGCGGTGCATCGGCGAGAGCTGGTCCTTGCGCGAGATCATGATCTTCTCAGCATAGAGCATGCCCATGCCGAGCTTCATGTCCTCGTAGCGGCCGTTGCGCACGGTGAACAGGAACAGGCCGAGCTCGTCGAACTTCTCCTGGCCGTAGTCGGTGATGTCCCAGCCGAGGCGCGAGGTGAAGACGGCCGAGGAATCGGCCTTGCGTGCCTTGGCTTCCTCCGGCGACCAGTAGGCGAAGGGCGGCATAATGTAGCCGAAGGAGCGGATGAAGGCGTCGGCTTCGCGGATGATGTCGTTGATCTTGGAGCGCTTCATGGGTTCCCTTCCTTCCGACCGCTGATTACTGAAATCTGCCCTTCCGAATAGCCCAATGCGGATCCTCTGTCGACGCAAACTGACGGGTCTGGCCCCGTGACACGGGCTGCATTCGGGGCCATAAACCCAACTGATTTGATTTAACGCTATGTCTTTGTCCCAGAACGGGTTCACCGTTCGGAAGACATACCCTGGACGGTGACCTTGATGCCAAGCATAGACGACCTCGACACGCCGGCGATCCTGATCGACGCGGCCCGCGCCGAAGCCAACGTCAACAAGGCGCAGGCGCATGCCGACCGCCACGGGTTGAAGCTCAGGCCACACATCAAGACGCATAAGCTGCCTTACTGGGCGAAGAAGCAGGTCGCGGCGGGCGCAGTCGGCATCACTTGCCAGAAGATCGGCGAGGCTGAAGTGATGGCCGATGCCGGGCTGGCCGACATTTTCCTCCCCTACAACATCCTCGGCCGGGCCAAGCTGGAGCGGCTGAAGGCGCTGCATGGCCGGGTGACACTGTCGGTGACCGCGGACAGCCGTGAGACACTGGAAGGACTGGCCGCCACCTTCACCGATGCCGGCCATCCGCTGCAGGTGCTGGTCGAATGCGACACCGGCATGGGCCGCTGCGGCGTGCAGAGCCCCGACGAAGCCCTGGCGCTGGCGAAAGTGATCGACCAGGCGAAGGGCCTCGCCTTTGGCGGGCTGATGACCTATCCGGCGGCGGGGCGCGCCGCCGAGGCTGACGCCTGGCTGAAGACAGCGCGCGACAAGCTTGCCGCGGCCGGGCTCGAATGCGTACGCATCTCCAGCGGCGGCACGCCGGACATGTGGCGCTCGGGCGAGGACAGCATCGTGACCGAATACCGGCCCGGCACCTACATCTATCTCGACCGCTACCAGGTCGCCAAGGGCGTCGGCACGCTGGACGATTGCGCGCTGACGGTGCTCGCCACGGTGGTCAGCCACCCGACAGCGACGCGCGCCATCCTCGACAGCGGCAGCAAGGCGCTGTCTTCCGATACGCTCGGCCTGCCGGAGTTCGGGGAATTGCTGGGCGTGCCCGGCGCCCGCGTGACCGGATTGAGCGAAGAGCACGGCACCGTCACGCTATCGGATGGCGCTGCCTTGCGCATCGGCGAACGCGTGCGCGTCGTTCCCGATCATTGCTGCGTGGTGACGAATTTATTCGACCAGGTGCATCTGATCGACGGCGACAAGGTGCTGGAAACGCTGCCGGTGGCGGCGCGTGGGCGGATGGGGTGAGCGCCCTGCCTTCTCCCCTTGTGGGAGAAGGTGGATCGGCGCGATAGCGCCGATACGGATGAGGGGTGTTCCAGGGAACACCAGCGCCTCACTCCGCTGGAACACCTCTCATCCGGCCGCTCCGCGGCCACCTTCTCCCACAAGGGGAGAAGGGGGAGTTCGCTCGGCCTGCCTGGCCGCAACCCGGCGCATCGCATTCACCCGGCGCCGGAAAATCTCGGTGCGCATCGCCATCAGGTGCAGGGCGAAGAACAGCACTGTGAAGCCCAGCGCCATGACGGCGAGCGGCCACAGCATCGAGGGGTCGATGGTCGGCCCGCCGAGGCGGAAGACCGAGGCCGGCTGGTGCAACGTGTTCCACCAATCGACCGAGAATTTGATGATCGGGATGTTGATGAAGCCGACCAGCGTGATGATGGCGGCAGCCCAGGCGGCCCGGCTGGCGTCATCCAGCGCGCGGGTCAGCGCGATGATGCCGAGATACATCAGGAACAGCACGAAGACCGAGGTCAGCCGGGCGTCCCAAACCCACCAGGTGCCCCACATCGGCTTGCCCCAGATGGATCCGGTGATCAGCGCCAGCGCGGTGAAGGTTGCGCCGATGGGCGCCGCCGATTTCAGCGCGACATCGGCCAGCGGATGGCGCCAGACCAGCGTGCCCAGCGCCGAGATCGCCATGATCGTGTAGCACATCATGGCGAGCCAGGCGAAAGGCACGTGGATATACATGATGCGTACGGTGATGCCCTGCTGGAAATCCTCAGGCGCGGTGAAGCTCATGTAGAGACCCACGGCGAGCAGGATCGCCGCGACAGCCGCCAGCCATGGAACGACCTTGTCGGCAATCCAGACGAAGCGCGTCGGATTGGCGAGATCGGTCCAGCCGGAAAGGCGCGAAGTGGTGTCGCTCATGCCGATCTAAATAGACCGGCAGTGGGTCGGGGGCAATCGGGGGAGTGTCGCAGGCTCCTTCCCTTCTCCCACACGAGGAGAAGGGAGAAGCATTGTGCCTTAAGCCGCTTCGTTCACCGGACGGCTGAGGCGGCGGACCTCTTCGTCGTTGAGCAGGCCGCCGGCGCGCAGCAGGGCGGCGAAGCGGCCGTTGCGCAGCGACAGTTCGGTGAAGCCGCCGAACTCGACCACCTTGCCATTGTCCATGAAGACGACGAGATCGGCGTCGCGGACGGTGGTCAGGCGGTGGGCGATGATGAAGGTCGTGCGGTTGCGGCGCAACTCGTCGATCGCTTCCTTGACGCGGTCCTCGGTCTCGACGTCGAGCGCGCTGGTCGCCTCGTCGAGCACCAGTATCGGCGCATCCTTCAGCACGGCGCGGGCAATGGCGATACGCTGGCGCTCGCCGCCCGAGAGCTGGCCGCCACGCTCGCCGACGACGGTGTCGTAGCCGCAGCTCTTGGAGAGGATGAAGTCCTGCGCGGCAGCGGCGTTGGCCGCGGCGTGGACCTCGTCATTGCTCGCCTCGGCGCGGCCGACGCGGATGTTGTCCTCGATCGAGCGGTTGAGCAGGCCGGCGTCCTGGAAGACGGTGGCGATCGAATGGCGCAGCGACTTGCGGGTCACCGTGCGGGTGTCGATGCCGTCGATCAGGATACGGCCGCTGGACGGCGTGAAGACGCGCTGCAACAGGTTGATGAGCGTCGTCTTGCCAGCGCCGGTCGGGCCGACGATTGCAACCGTCTGGCCAGCCTGGACCTCGAACGAGACGTCCTCGATGCCATGGCCGGAATTGGCGAACTCGAAGCTGACGTCCTCGAAGCGCACATGGCCGGTGACGTTGGTGAGTTCACGCAGGCCATCAGGCTCGGCGACGTCGGCGGCCGAGTCCTCGAGGCGATAGAAGTCCTCGAGCTTGGCGCGCGCTTCCGAAATCTGGGTGGTGAAGGCCGACATCTGGTCAAGACGGGCAATCAGCATACCGGCAAAGCCGGTGAAGGCGACGACATCGCCGACGCGGAGCTGGCCCTGGGTGACGAGATAGGCGCCGATCGACAGCACGATCATCATCGAGATGGTCGACGACAGGCGGTTCAGCGCATTGGCGATCGCCCACCAGTCGAGCACGGGATTCTGCGCGTCGAGCAGGTCCTTGACGTAGCGCTTCAACGTCGCGGTCTCGTGACCGATGCGGTTATAGCTCTGCAGCACGGCGACATTGCTGACGCTGTCCGTCACATGGGCAAAGACGGTGTGGTAGTGGCGTTCGACAGCCGTCTGCCCCGACTTGGTGCGGCGCATGACAAGACGGCCAATGCCGACATAGAGCACGCCGAGGCCAAGCAACACGCCGGACATGCGGATGTCCATCGCAAGCGCGGTGGGCACCAGCAGCACCAGTGCGATGGCCGTCGAAAGATGAACGCGCATGAATTCGAGCCACAGGCTGAACAGCGTCTCGACGGCGCGCAGCAGCGTGTGCAGAGAATTGGAGGTGCCGCGCTGGTGATGCCAGGCGAGCGGCATGGTGATGACGCGCTCGAAGGATTCACACAGCACTTCCGAGCGGCGGGCGTGGGCAAAGCGGTCGGCGCCGCGCGCCACCAGCACGAAGGCTATGACATTGAAGACACCGATGGCTGCCCAAACGGCGAGCGTCGAAAACACCGGACCCTTTTCGGAGATGGCGCCGATCACCCGGCCCAAAAGGATCGGCTCCAGGATCGCGATGCCCGCGAGCACGACGTTGGCGCCGCAGATCAGCGCGACGCGCTTCTTGTCCGCGGCCAGATAACCCAACGCTCTAAAGTAGATCTGCAGAAGTGACACTTCAGCTACTCCGCCAAACTCTTGTTTGTGCTCAATGCCGATATTGTGCACCGCACCATTTTTTGACACGTATCGGTTAATGTGTCGCGAAACAATGCGTCGTCTATCCCTTCCGTTCCCATTTAGCGAACAAAAGATGACGACGGTACGAAATCTGACGTGATCACCTAACGGTTTGAGATAAAAGGTGAAATGTCAGCCTTACGGCAAAATAATGGCAGTTGCCTCGCGCTGCCACATTTTTAATCACAAGCTGCTTGCTTAGCGGGCTCTAAAGGAAGACGGCGAGATCGGACGCTGCGTCCCCGCCAAGTAAAGAGACGGATTGGCCGCGCACCTCGAAGGGTGCGCGGCCGATAAGCCAAGCCGTTGATTTTACGCAGGTATCTTGACGATGACCTCGGCCTTGCCGCCGGCTTTCGGTTCGAAAGAGGCGGTCTTTTTCTTCGAACCATCGACTTCAAGCGAGATCGACTTGGTCTTTTTGTCGCGGATGACGCGAACCTTGATCTCCGCGTCGAACATCTTGAGCGTCGCGGCATAGCCGTCCCAGTGTCCGGGCAGCTTCGGCCTAAACGTGATCTCCTTGCCGCGCCGCTCGATGCCGAGGATGCCTTCCACCGCGGCGCGGTAAAGCCAGCCAGCCGAGCCCGTGTACCAGGTCCAGCCGCCGCGGCCGCCCTTGCCTTCGCCCGAATAGATGTCGGCGGCCACCACATAGGGCTCGACCCGGTAGTGCTCGGCCGCAGCTTCGTCCGAAGCGTGATTGACCGGGTTCAGCATCGAAAAGCAGTGATAGGCCTCGTCGGTGCGGCCCATTTCGGCGAGCGCTATCACGAACCAGGTGGCGGCGTGGGTGTACTGGCCGCCATTCTCGCGCACGCCCGGCGGATAGCTCTTGATGTAGCCCGGGTCATGCTCGCTCTTGGAGAAGGGCGGCGTGAACAGCTTGACGATCTTGAGTTCGTCATCGACCAGCATGTTGGTCGCCTGCTCCATGGCCGTCCTCGAACGCGCCGGATCGCCCTCTCCCGACAGCACGCTCCAGGACTGCGCGATGGAGTCGATCTTGCACTCGTCGGAATTGTGCGAGCCGAGCGGCGTGCCGTCGTCGAAGCTGCCGCGTCGGTACCATTGACCGTCCCAGGCGGTGCTTTCCAGCGCCCGCTTCAGCGCGTCGGCATGTTTCGCCCAGGCTTGCGCCCGCTTGGTGTCGCCCTGCGCCTTGGCGACAGGCGCGAAGTCGGTGAGCGTCTTCAACAGGAACCAGCCCAGCCACACGCTCTCGCCCTTGCCGCCCTCGCCGACACGGTTCATGCCGTCGTTCCAGTCGCCGCCCAGGATGAGCGGCAGGCCGGCAGGGCTGCTGCGCTTGATCGCGAGATCTAGCGCCCGCGCGCAATGATCGTAGAGCGGCGCGGTGTTCTTGGTGACCTCCGGCGTGAAGAAGGCGTCATGCTCGTCCTCGCCGAGCTGCTGGCCGTCGATAAAGGGCAACTGCTCCTTGAGAATGCCGGCGTCGCCGGTCACCTCGATGTAGCGGGCCGTCGCATGCGCCAGCCAGACGACGTCGTCGGAGATCATGGTGCGCACGCCGGCATCGGTGCGCGGCAGCCACCAATGCTGCACGTCGCCCTCCGGGAACTGCCGGCGCGCCGCGTTGAGGATCTGGTCACGCGCCAGCTTCGGATCATGCGCCAGCAGCGCCAGCGTGTCCTGCAACTGGTCTCGGAAGCCGAAGGCGCCGCTGGCCTGGTAGAAGGCCGAGCGCGCGCGGATGCGGCAGGCGACGGCCTGGTACGGCAGCCAGTGGTTGACCATGGCGTTCATCGCCTCGTCCGGCGTCTCGACCTGGATGGTGTCGAGGAAGCCGCGCCAGGCCTTCTCGTTGTCGGCCAGCCGCTGGTCGAAGTCCTTGCCGCGATGAGCCTGTACCAAGGCGCTGGCCTCGGCCGGCGTGCCGGCGTCGCCAAGCAGCCAGAACAGCGTGACGTCGCCGCCGGCCGGGATGTCGATGTCGCTGGCAACCACGGCGCACGGGTCGTCGCCCGCCTCGATGCGGCCGGACAGCGCTAGCCCGCCGAGCACGGCTTGCGGATATTCGGTCGTGCCGTGCCTGCCGATGAACTCGGAGCGATCCGCGGTCACCGAGTGGACGGCATGGGCGGCCGCCAGGAAGGCCACGCGCTCGCCGAAGTCGAGGCCGTAGGGGTTCTGCGCCAGAAGCGCGCCCGTTGCCGCGTCACGCGAGGGCACGATGGTCGCGGCGGTGCGCGAGCGGTGTCCGCCCAGCACCCATTCGGCGTAGGCATAGACGCGCAGCCGCGCCGGCGCGGAGCCGGAATTCTGGATGCGCAGCCGGCTGATCTTCACCGGATCCGTGGGATCGACGACCTGCGTCAGGTCCATCGACAGCGAGCCCCGTTTGGAGCGGAAGGTCGAGAAGCCCTGGCCGTGCCAGGTTTCATAGGTCATCGACGGATCGCGGACCGTGGCAGCCATCGGCGAGAACGCCTTGCCGCTCAACTGGTCGAAAATATAGAAGCCCTCGCCCGGCCGGTTCGACACCGGGTCGTTCGACCAGGGTGTAAGCTGATAGTCGCGGCTGTTGCGGCTCCAGGTGAAGCCGGCGCCTTCGGCCGAGACATGGAAGCCGAAGGAGGCGTTGGAGATCACGTTGATCCAGGGCTGCGGCGTCGAACGCCGCCCTGTCAGTCGCGTCACATAGTGGCGACCGTCGCCGTCGAAGCCGCCAAAGCCGTTCCACAGGCTGAGCCCGCCGCCGTCGGCGGCGATGTCGCCCCCGCCCTGGCTTGCCGGCACCGGTAAGGGCAGCGGCGGGGTGGGCTCGCGTGGCGCGCCGCCCTCGGCCTGGAGCAAGGCGTCGCGGGCCTGGAGAGCCGCGGTCTCGGCGCGTTCGAGCTGATCGAAGATGGTGCCGTTGCGGGTGTGCAGAACAACCCGCGCCACCGACAGCAAGGTCTTGTAGGTCGGCTCGTCCATCAGGTCGCGGCGCACCGCGAAGATGTGCTGGCGGGGTCCGAGCTCGCGGCCGCGCAGGCGGCTGTTCTCGCACAGCGTCTCCACCGCGCGCTGCAGGTCCTGCACATAGGACGAGGCCTGCTCGTTGACGACGACGAAGTCGATCATCATGCCGCGCGCGCGCATATATTCCTGGAAGCGCAGCGCCTGGGCGACGATCTCGAGATCGGCCACGTCGCCGATGCGCACGAGGAAGATCGGGAAATCGCCGGAAATGCTGGTCGGCCACAGGCTCGACTGGCGGCCGAGGCCCTGCGCGATGGAGTCGGCCGGCAGACGCAGGAACGGATCGGGATAGATCAGGTAGCGCGCCAGCTTCTGCACATTGGCGGCGTCGGTGAGGCTGAGACCCAGATGGCGCGTCTGCACCTGGCTGCGCGTCCAGGCGAGCATGGCCTGGCGGGCGAAGCTCTCCTGATGGTCGAGACGGGCAATCGCCTCGTCGAGTTCCGCGCGAGTGGCGCCAACGGCCGTCCAGAAGGTCAGCGATATCTTCTTGTTGGCCGGCACGCGCACCTGGCGGCGCAGCGCCGCCACGGGGTCGAGCGTGAAGCCCTGGCCGCCGGAAAGCCTGACACCGGGATCGAAGGCGACGGCATCGGCGATGGTGCGGCCACGGCCGATGAAGGCGCGCCGGTCGGTCTCGGCCTCGGCGTCGCGTGACGGACCCGACGGATCGGTGACGAAATGCACCATGGTGAGATCCGGGTCGTTCTTGTCGCGCTTGCGCCGCGTGGCGAAGATCGCGCCGTTGTTGGGGGCGATCTCGGTCTCGACGAACATCTTGGAGAACGCCGGGTGCGCGTTGTCCGATGCCTCATTGCCGAGCACCAGCTCGGCGAAGGAGGTCACTTCGATATGGCGGTCGGTCGGGCCGTCATTATAGAGCGTGATGCGGCGGCCTTCGCCATTGCCTTCGGAGATGACGATGCACTCGACCTCCGAACGCAGCGAGCCGACGGATTTGGTGAAGCTCGCCTTGTCGTCGCCAAACAGCGTCTGGACGCGCTCGCCCTCGGCGCGCTTCGGCTCGGCGGTGGCCGACCACCAGTCGCCCGTCGCGGTATCGCGCAGGAAGATGTAGGAGCCGAGCCGGTCCTCGCTCGGGTCCGGCTGCCAGCGCGTCACGGCAAGCTCGCCGAAGCGGCTGTAGCCGGAGCCGGTCGCGGTCACCATGACCGAATAGCGGCCATTGGACATGACGTTGGTCGCCCGCAGCGCCTTGATCGGGTCGAGGACGACGCGGCTGTCGGGGCTCTCGGCCTCCGTCTCGTCCTTGGCGCGCTCGTCGGCTTCCGTCCTGACGGTTGCGGTCGGAATGTCGCGCGGGGCCTTTTCCTGAAGCAGGAGCTCGGCCGACTCGATCACCGGGTCGCTGTGGAACCGCTCGCGGAGCCGGCCCTCGAAGATGGCGTCGGCAACGGCGGCGATCGACATGCCGGAATGGTGCGCCATGTAGTTCAGCACGACGGCGTGGTCGGTGCCTTCCGGAACGCGCTGCGGCGTGAAATCGACCGCGTCGTGGAAGCCGTGCCGGCCAAGCGCGCCGATCGAGCGCAGCCGCTTGAGGTTCTGCACCGCCTCGCGCGGATAGAACTGCGCGGCCAGGATCGTGGCGTAGGGCGCGATCACGGTGTTCTGGCCGAGCCCGCGCTTCAGGCCCAGGCCCGGCACGCCGAAATTGGTGTACTGGTAGGTGAGCTCGCGGTCGCGGGCGTTGTAGGCCGATTCCGAAATGCCCCAGGGCACGTTCTTCGAGCGCGCGTACTGGATCTGGCGCTTGATGATGAGCTTGCTCGTCTGGTTGAGGATCGAGCCCTGCGGCTCCTTCATCACCAGCGGCGGCATCAGATACTCGAACATCGAGCCCGACCAGGACATCAGCGCGCCCTGGAAGCCGATCTCGACGATCGGCCGTCCCAGCCGGAACCAATGCTCGGTCGGCAGGTCGCCCTTGGCGATGGCGAACAGGCTGGTGAGCCGCGCCTCCGAGGCGAGCAGGTCATAGCAGCTCTCGTCGAGCTGGCGGTCCTCGACCCGGTAGCCGATCGACAGAAGCTTGCGCTCCTGTCGCAGCAGGAAGGAGAAATCCATCTCGAAAGCGTAGCGGCGGCAGCGTTCGCGCAGTGCAAGCAGCTTGGCGCGGAGCGCCGAGACCGCGCTTTCGTCATTGTGCGAATCGTGCACATGCGCCTCGCAGGTCGCTTCCAGCCTGGCCGCCCAGTCGGCGATGACATCGCTCTTCGGCGACGCCGCCTCGGTATGGATGGCGGTGGCGAGCTTGCGGATCTCGCCAGCCAGCACGGCAAGGTTGATGGTGCGGATCGATGCCATCTCGGGCTGCGCCTTGATGGTCGCCACGGCGCGTCGCATGCCGTCGAGACGGTCGGCGAGGCGCTGGCGCAGCGGCCGCAGTTGCCGGCGGTCGTCCGGCAGCTCGTCCAGGCTTTCGTCGAGGATGGTGACGGTGTCGAGGATGCCCTCGAAATCGCCTTGCAGGTGAACCGAAGGCGCTTCGGCCCATTCGGCGCAGGACGCCGCCACCGCGACCAGGTGTCCGGCGAGATTGCCGCTGTCGACCGCGGAGATGTAGAGCGGATAAAGCGGCTTCAGCGTCGTCGTGTCATACCAGTTGTAGAGATGGCCGCGATCGCGCGGCATGTTCTCGATGGTCGTCATCGTGGCGTCGATGCGGGTGATGGCGTCCGACAGGCTGATCCAGCCGAAATCGCGCGCCGACACCACCGACAGCAGATAGACGCCGATATTGGTCGGCGAAGTGCGCGGCGCCACCACCGGCGCCGGGCTTTCCTGGAAATTGTCCGGCGGCAGGTGATGCTGCTCGGGCGTGACGAAGGTTTCGAAATAGTGCCAAGTGCGGCGCGCGTAAGTGCGCAGCGCATGGATGTCGGCGCTCGAGATGCGCAGCCTGTCCTCGGTCTCGGCGGAGCGGCTGATCCAGCAGGCGACGGCGGGCGAAGCGATCCAGAAGATGGCGAAGAAGAAGGCGACGAAGGCGCCGGTGGAATCGGCAAGCACCGGAATGGCGAGGCCGACGACGCCGATGATCACAGCGCCGTACATCATGCCGTAATAGGCGCCGAGGTCGCTGCCGCTGTTCTTGGCGGCCTGCGAGGCGGTGCGCCATTCGAGCAGGTTCTGCCGGCTGACGGAAAGCCGGTAGACGGTGCGCACGATGGCGTCGCCCATCATCCAGGCGAGATGCGCCATCAGGAGCACCTTGAGCGCCACAAGCGCCGTGCCGAACACGGTGTCGCGGGCCAGGGCCGAGAAATGGCCGCGGGGCGTCTGATCACCGCTCTTCGGCAGGATGCCGTTCACGATGTCGAAGGTCGGCGCCATGAACAGGCTGAGGATCAGGAGCGCCTGCCATTGCGCGGCCTGGGTGAAGGGCAGCAGCGTCCAACCGGCGACGCAGGCCATGACCCAGAAGATCGGGGTGAGCGAACGGCGCAGATTGTCGACCATCTTCCAGCGCGACAGCGCCGGAACGCCGGAACGCGGATCGAAGATGAAGCCGAGCAACTGCCAGTCGCCGCGCGCCCAGCGGTGGTGGCGCGAGGCGTCGACCGAATAGCGGGTGGGATAATCCTCGACCAGCTCGACGTCGGTGACCAGGGCGGCGCGCGCGAGCGCGCCTTCGAGCAGATCGTGGCTGAGGATGGTGTTCTCGTCGATGCGGTCCTTCAGCGCCGCCTCGAAGGCGTCGACATGGTAGAGGCCCTTGCCGGTGAAGGACCCGTCGCCGAAGACGTCCTGATAGACGTCCGAGACAGCGAACACATAGGGGTCGAGGCCGCGATTGGCCGAAAAGACGCGCTGGAAGAAGGAGGCGTCGTCGCCGCTGGTCAGCGAAGCGGTGATGCGCGGCTGAAGGATGGTGTAGCCGGCGGTGACGACGCGCTTGACCGGATCGAAATGCGGGCGGTTCAACGGATGGGCGAGCTTGCCGACCAGGCTCGAAACCGCATCGCGCGTGGTGCGCGTGTCGGCGTCGAGGGTCATCACATAGACGACCTTTTCCGGCAGCGGCACGTCCAGCGGCAGGAAGGTGGTGTCGCTGTCGCCGCGCAGCAGGAGGTTCAGTTCATGCAGCTTGCCGCGCTTGCGCTCCCAGCCCATCCAGCAGCCCTGCGCCTGGTTGTAGAGCCGGCGGCGATGCAACAGATAGAAGCGCGGCGAGCCTTCCGACGGATAGCGGGCATTGAGCCTGGCGATCTCGTCGCGGGCATATTGCAGGATCTCGATGTCGGCGGCGTCGATCTCGGTCTTGGAATCGGGCCAGTCGGACAAAAGAGCGAAATGGATCTCTTCGGCGGTGTTGGCGAGGTGGTGCACCTCGATGTTGCGGATGTTTTCCTCCACGTCGTCGCGCGAACCGATCAGCGAGGGCACCACGACCAGCGTGCGCGCCTCGGCGGGGATGCCGTGCTTGTTGTAGTCGTAGCCGACAAGCCGGGTCGGCTTCAGGAACAAGGCCACCACGGTGTTGAAGAAGGCCAGCGCGCCTTCGCTGGCCGGCACGGCGAACAGCGCCAGCATCAGCGTGATCGACTGCACCGACAGGCCAAGATTGGCGAGCGCCCTCCCCGACAGCACCAGCAGCAGCACCGTCAACAGGAAGACCGGCACCACGATGCCCAGCCAGCCGGCGCTGGCAAAAGCGCGCTTGAAGGTCACGTAGAAAGGCGGCCGGTAGCCGATCGCCCTTTCCAGTTCCTGCCGGCGCGGGCCGACCAGGAAGAAGCCGACATCGGTGTGCACGGCGGGGTCGGCGGTCTCCGGCACGCCGGACGCGTCGGTGACGCCCGGCGTATGGCCGGCAAGCTCTATCGCCTTTTCGGCGACACGGTATTCGGAGAGGTCGGAGCGGCGCGCCAACTGCTCGATCGCGGTGCGGTACTGGTCGCGCGAGAAGAAATCGAGGTCGGCGAAATCGGTGCGCTCGCGCAGCAGCGTGTCGATGCGGCTGACGCCCTCGAACCAGACCGTCCAGTCGACGTCGTTGATGAGGCGCAGGCCTCTGATGATGTTGCCGGTGGTGACGTTGCCGCTGGACAGCGTCTGGTGCTCGGAGATGATGATCTCCTCGGCGTCCGAGCCGGTCTTTTCCAGTTCGCCTTCCAGCCATTCCAGCGCGCGGCCGGCATTCTGCGACCCGTCGCGCAGCCGGTAGAGCAATTGGGTGGCAAAAGTGGTGTCCTGCGCATGCGCGCTGTAATTCGACAGGATCCTGGTGCGGTCGGCATTGTCGTCGGTCGCCAAAACCCGGTCGGCGACCTCGTTGGCGATGTGGCGCATCTGCCTGGTGCGGTCGACGCGCACGGCGATGCGGCGCAGGTTCTCGATCAGCACGAAGCGCAGCAGCGAGGGCAGCGCCCAAAGCTCGCCGATCTTCATCGGCTCGACCGACTGGAAGCCCTCGACAATGGCCTTGAACATGTTGGCCGAGACCGAGCTGTCGGAATGCTCGACATAGCTCCAGGCAACCACGAAGGCGCGCGGCAGCACGGTGCCGTCGGCAAGCGTGAGCGTCGGCAACTGCTTGTAGAAACGTCTCGGCAGGTCGCGCTTGACCTGGAAGATGGTCTCCTCGACCAGGTAATTGTTGTCGAGCAGCCATTGCGCGGCCGGCGTTATGGTCTCGCCCTTGGCCTGAGCCGCATTGGTCGATCGGTAGACCTCAAGGATTTTCTTGGCGCTGTCGCGGATGCGGGCCTGGAATTCGAACGGCATAAGGCCGAACAGTTCCTTGGACTCGCCCTTGGCCAGCGCGACGCCCAGGGCGCGCAGGCGATCCTCAGGCAGGAAGTTGGAGCGTATCGGCGCTTCCGTCACTGCCGGGAAGCCGGGGCTCGTCTGTTCGATCTTGTTCGGGTTCGTCTGAATGTTCATTGAAAATTCCGTAAGGCGGGGCGCAATGCGGCGTCACCGCCACGGCAATGCCCCTAAAACCGGTTCAATTGCAATTGGTTGCATGACTGGTTGGCCGAAAGTTTGTTTTGCGCACCACGACAGGGGCGTGCCCTTTCGACAGCTCGTGGGCGAACGCCCCTCGCTCTTCGCCCCCGCTTGGATCAGGGTAAGGATTCAGGCTTTTTCGTGATACATGCAAGGGGCCGGGCGATAATTCGCCCGAGCCGCGATCATGTTTGACAACAGCCGTTAATGGTTGACGGCTGCGCGGTGCAGTTCGATCACGAAAAGCAGGCCCTGCTCCACAGGCTGAAGCCGTAATTCCGGGCCATCGCGATCGAGGATCAGCGTATCGAGCGCTCCGAGGCTCGACGCGGCGTCCGTGAACAGCGTCGCGCCGGCTCCCGCCAGAAGGATGAGCGTGGTGTCGGCGCGCGGCGCGATACGAATCTCGCCGGAGAGCGGCCGGCGCTCGACCCTATGGGTCATGCGCCCCCGGCGGGTCATCACATTGAGATCGGTGATGGGACCGCCGATCAGCGCCGCGCTGGTCGGCACGTCGCCCGGAAAGGCGAGCGGCGCCGAAGCCGTGGTCAGCCGCGCCGACGGCTGGCCGGCGATGTCGAGGACGATCCCCTCGCCTTCCAGCACCGACAGCGTGCGATCGATGCCGGCGAAACTGGAGAACGGCCCGCTGCTTTCGACATTAGCCATCGAAATGCGCCAGTCGAAATCGTCGAGCCCGGCGCCCTCTGGCGAAACGGCGATTTCGGTGGTCGTGCCGCCACCATTCTTCCACGGCATGACGCGGTAGCCGGCGGCACGAAGGATGCGCATCGCCTTAGCCCAATATGCCGGGCAGGTTGAGCTGGTGCTCTTTCGCGCACTGGATGGCGATGTCGTAGCCGGCATCGGCATGGCGCATCACGCCCGTCGCCGGGTCGTTCCACAGCACGCGCTCGAGGCGCTTGGCGGCTTCGGGCGTACCATCCGCGACAATCACCATGCCGGCATGCTGCGAGAAGCCCATGCCGACGCCGCCGCCATGGTGCAGCGAAACCCAGGTGGCGCCGGACGCGGTGTTGAGCAGCGCGTTGAGCAGCGGCCAGTCGGAAATCGCGTCGGAGCCGTCCTTCATCGCCTCGGTCTCGCGGTTCGGCGAGGCGACCGAGCCGGAATCGAGATGGTCGCGGCCGATGACGACAGGCGCCTTGAGCTCGCCCCTGGCCACCATCTCGTTGAAGGCGAGACCGAGCCGGTGGCGGTCGCCGAGGCCGACCCAGCAGATGCGCGCCGGCAGGCCCTGGAACGAGATGCGCTCGCGCGCCATGTCCAGCCAGTTGTGGAGATGCGTGTTGCCGGGGGTCAGCTCGCGCACCTTGGCGTCGGTCTTGTAGATATCCTCCGGATCGCCCGAGAGCGCGGCCCAGCGGAACGGACCGATGCCGCGGCAGAATAGCGGCCGGATATAGGCCGGCACGAAACCCGGGAAGGCAAAGGCATTTTCAAAACCTTCTTCCTTGGCGACCTGGCGGATGTTGTTGCCATAGTCGAGCGTCGGCACGCCGGCGTTCCAGAAAGCGACCATCGCCTCGACATGCTCGCGCATCGAGGCGCGGGCGGCCTTTTCGACGGCCTTCGGATCGGACGTGCGCTTCTCGCGCCACTCGGCCATCGTCCAGCCTTTCGGCAGATAGCCATTGATGGGATCGTGGGCGGAAGTCTGGTCGGTGACCATGTCGGGGCGGATGCCGCGCCTGAACATCTCGGGCACGATCTCGGCGGCATTGCCGAGCAGGCCGACGGACTTCGCCTCACCGGCCTTGGTCCACCGCTCGATCATCTCCATCGCTTCGTCGAGCGTCTCGGCCTTCTCGTCGAGATAGCGGGTGCGCAGTCGGAAATCGATCGAATCCGGGTTGCATTCGATGGCGAGGCAGGACGCGCCGGCCATGACGGCGGCCAAAGGTTGGGCGCCACCCATGCCGCCGAGACCGCCGGTCAGGATCCACTTGCCCTTGAGGTCGCCGTTGTAATGCTGGCGGCCGGCCTCCACGAAGGTCTCGTACGTGCCCTGAACGATGCCCTGCGTGCCGATATAGATCCAGGAGCCGGCCGTCATCTGGCCGTACATCATCAAGCCCTTCTTATCGAGCTCGTTGAACTTCTCCCAGGTTGCCCAATGCGGCACGATGTTGGAGTTGGCGATGAGCACGCGCGGGGCATTGGAATGGGTCTTGAAGACCCCGACCGGCTTGCCGGACTGGACCAGCAGCGTCTCGTCCTCGCCAAGCGTCTTCAGCGAAGCGACGATGCGGTCGAAATCGTTCCAGGTGCGCGCCGCACGGCCGATGCCGCCATAGACGACGAGCTCGTTCGGGTTCTCGGCGACCTCAGGGTCGAGATTGTTCATCAGCATGCGCAGCGGCGCCTCGGTCGTCCAGTAGCGGGCGTTGAGCTTGTCGCCGCGCGGCGCGCGCACTTCGCGGATATTGTGGCGGGGATCGTTCATCATTGTCCCTTTCGAGTAAGGCGGCGCGTCAGCGCCCGGCCCAGTCAATGGCGGTTTCGAGGATGGTTTTCAGCGTCGCTTGGATCGGCGCGGCATAGGTGGCGTCGTAAGGCACCGGCCAGTTTTCCGGCGTGCCCTTCTCGTCCGGCTCGCGCATGTAACCGCGGTTGGAGAGTTCCATCTGCAGCGCATGCACGCCGTTTTGCGGTTGGCCGAAGCTGCGGGTGATCCAGCCGCCCTTGAAGCGGCCGTTGACCACCCAGGTCTCGCCGGTCGCGGCAAGGATGGCGGCCACCTTTTCCTGCAGCGCCGGATCGGTGCTCCTGCCGTCATTGGTGCCGAGGTTGAACACCGGCAGCGTGCCTTCGAACAGGCGCGGCAGCACCGAGCGGATCGAATGGCAGTCATAGAGCACGATCTTTGCGTGCATGCCGCGCAGCCGTTCGATCTCGGCTTGCAACGCATCGTGGTAGGGCACGAAATATTTCTCGCGCCGCTGGTCGATCTCGGCCGGCGTCGGCTCCTCGCCCATGCGGTAAAGCGGATCGCCGTCGAAGGTGTCGGTCGGGCAAAGCGTCGTCGTCGCCTGCCCCGGATAGAGCGAGACGCCCGACGGATCGCGGTTGACGTCGATGACCGTGCGCGAAATGGCGGTGTGCACGACGGTCGCGCCAAGCTCTGCCGCAAAGTCATAGAGATTGTCGATCCACCAGTCGCAGTCCCGGCGCCCCAGCCAGGTCGAGACCAGCCGGCTGTCGAGGCCGGCGAGGTCGATGCCCGTATGCGGGATCGAGACCAGCAGCGGCGCCGTGCCTTGGGTGACGCTGAGCCAGGATGGCGCGGCCATCATTCAGTTCCCGCAATCGAAGGCAGCACTACAGCGCTCGCCGCCTTCACAGTGGCGCCGCTGCGGACCATGGCGATCGCCTTTTCCATGTCGGGATGGAAATGGCGGTCATTGTCGAGATGCGGCACCTCGGCCCGGACCAGCTTGCGTACAGCTTCCAGCGCTTCGCTCGAAGCGAGCGGCGCGTGGAAGTCGCAGCCTTGCGCCGCGGCCAGCAGTTCGATGCCGATGACGGCCGTCGCGTTCTCGATCATGCCAAGCAGCCGGCGCGCGCCGTGGGCGGCCATCGAGACATGGTCTTCCTGGTTGGCCGATGTCGGGATCGAATCGACGCTCGCCGGATAGGCCTTCTGCTTGTTTTCCGAAACGAGCGCCGCGGCCGTCACCTGCGGGATCATGAAGCCGGAGTTCAGGCCGGGCTTGGGCGTCAGGAAGGCCGGCATGCCGGAGAGCGCCGGATCGACCAGCATGGCGATGCGCCGTTCCGACAGCGAACCGATCTCGCAGACGGCCAGAGCGATCATGTCGGCGGCGAAGGCGACCGGCTCGGCGTGGAAATTGCCGCCGGAGAGCGCCGTATCGTCCTCGGCGAAGATCAGCGGATTGTCGGTGACGCCGTTGGCTTCGGTCTGAAGCGTGTCGGCGGCCTTGCGCAGCACGTCGAGCGCGGCGCCCATCACCTGCGGCTGGCAGCGCAGGCAATACGGATCCTGCACGCGCTCGTCGCCGACGCGGTGCGATTCACGGATGGCGCTGCCGGCCATGAGATTGCGCAGCGCATCCGCCGTTTCGATCTGGCCGCGATGTTTCCGCAACAGATGGATGCGCGGGTCGAAGGGGGCGTCGGAACCGCGCGCGGCATCGGTCGACAGCGCGCCGGCGACCAGCGCCGACTGGTAGAGCGTCTCGGCCTCGAACAGGCCGGCCAGCGCGAAGGCGGTCGAGAACTGCGTGCCGTTGAGCAGCGCCAGGCCTTCCTTGGCGCCGAGCGTCACCGGCTCCAGCCCATGCGACACGAAGGCGACCTTGGCGGGGAAGCGACCATGCGGGGTAAAGCACTCGCCGACGCCGATCATCACCGCCGTCATGTGCGACAGCGGCGCGAGGTCGCCGGAAGCGCCGACCGAGCCTTGCGCCGGCACCACGGGGATGACGTCGTTGGCAAGCATCGCTTCCAGCAATTCGATGGTCTGAGGCCGTACGCCGGAGGCGCCCTGGGCGAGGCTGGCGAGCTTCAGCGCCATCATCAGCCGCACCACCGCCACCGGCATCGGCTCGCCGACGCCTGCGGCATGCGACAGAACGATGTTGCGCTGCAGCGTCTCGAGATCTTCGCCAGGAATGCGCACGCTGGCCAGCTTGCCGAAGCCGGTGTTGATGCCATAGACCGGCTCGCCCTTGGCGAGGATGCGCGCGACCGCCTCGGCGCTGGCCTTGATCTTGGGCCGGCATGCATCGTCGAGCTTCGGCACCGCGCCGCGATAGATGGCGCGCCAGTCGGCAAGCGTGGCGTTGCCGGGCTTCAGGGTCAGTTCGGTCATTGTCCTCTCCAGATACGGGCATGGAGCGGATTGAAGCCCATGCGGTAGACGAGTTCGGCCGGGCGCTCGATGTCCCAGATGGCGAGGTCGGCCGATTTGCCGGCTTCCAAAGTGCCGGTTTTGTCCAGAAGCCCCAGTGCACGCGCCGCCTCGCGGGTGACGCCGGCGAGACATTCATCGACGGTCATGCCGAACAGCGTCGCGGCCATGTTCATGGTTAGCAGCAGCGAGGTGAGCGGCGACGTGCCGGGGTTAGAGTCGGTGGCGACAGCCATTTTCACGCCGTGACGGCGGAAGAGATCGACCGGCGGCTTCTTCGTCTCGCGGATGAAGTAGTAGGCGCCAGGCAGTATGGTCGCCACGGTGCCAGCCCTGGCCATCGCCACGGCGCCCTCCTCATCGGTATATTCGAGATGGTCGGCCGACAGCGCGCCATAGCGCGCGGCAAGCGCCGCGCCATGCAGGTTGGAAAGCTGGTCGGCGTGCAGTTTTACGGGCAGGCCGAGTGCCTTGGCCTTGTCGAAGACGCGCGTCATCTGTTCCGGCGAGAACGCGATGCCCTCGCAGAACCCGTCGACCGCGTCGGCGAGCTTTTCGGCGGCAACCTCCGGGATGATCGTGCCGGCGACGAGATCGATGAAGGCGTCCTTGTCGCCCTTGGCTTCGGGCGGCAGGGCGTGGGCCGCAAGGCAAGTCGTGCGGACGGTGACGGGACGCTCATTGGCCAGGCGGCGGGCGGCGCGCAGCGACTTCTTCTCATTGTCGGCATCGAGGCCGTAGCCGGACTTGACCTCAACCGTGGTGACGCCTTCGGAAATCAGTGCATCGAGGCGCGGCAGCGTCTGGGCGACGAGTTCGTCCTCGCTGGCAGTGCGCAGCGACTTGACCGAGGAGACGATGCCGCCCCCGGCGCGCGCCACTTCTTCATAAGTGGCGCCGGCCAACCGCATCTCGAATTCGTTGGCGCGGTTGCCGGCATAGACAAGGTGCGTATGGCAATCGACGAGGCCGGGCGTGATCCAGCGTCCAGCGCAATCGGCGGTCTCGGCGCCCTGCCCGGCCGCAGCCGGCATGTCGGCCTCGGGACCGGCGTAGACAATCAGCCCGTCGCGCGCGGCGACCGCGCCTTTCTCGACGATGCCCAGGCCGGCCGTGCCGTCGATCATCGTCGCCAGGCGCGCATTGCGCCAGACCCGAAGGCCGCTCTTCCCGTTTGCTCCACCCATCATCTTTTCCGTTTGCTTGGATGGCGATTATGTATATACATATTGAAACGCGACGCAAGTGGTAATGTCGATCGCGCATCGAGATTTGGAGGACCATGTGACGGCGATCTTTGCGGAACAGGCGCTGCTGCCCGGCGGTTGGCAAGGCAATGTAAGGATCGCCTTCGACGGCGGCCGCATCTCGACGGTCGAGGCAGGCGCTTCCGCGCGGCCCGGCGACGAGCGCCATGCCATCGTCCTGCCCGGCATGCCCAATCTGCACAGCCACGCGTTCCAGCGCGGCATGGCGGGACTGGCCGAGTTGCGCGGTCCTTCGGCCGACAGTTTCTGGAGCTGGCGCGACGTGATGTACCGCTTCGCGCTGTCGATGACGCCGGACCAGGTCGAGGCGGTCGCGGCGCAGCTATATGTCGAGATGCTGGAGGCCGGCTTCTCGCGCGTCGGTGAATTCCACTATCTGCACCACGACCGCGACGGGCAGCCCTACGCCAATATCGCCGAGATGGCCGAGAGGATCGCTGCCGCAGCCGCCGCCACCGGCATCGGCCTGACGCTGCTGCCGGTCTTTTATGCCCATTCGTCTTTCGGAGGCGCCGCGCCCAATGAAGGCCAGCGTCGATTCATCAACGATGTCGCGCGCTTCGGTCGCTTGCTTGAGAAAAGCCGCGAAGGTGTTCGCTCGCTGGATCAGGCGGTCGTCGGCGTCGCGCCGCACAGCCTGCGCGCCGCGACACCGGACGAGCTCGGCGCCGTCGCGGCAATGGCGCCGAACGGGCCGATCCATATCCATGTCGCCGAACAGGTGAAGGAGGTCGAGGACTGCGTCGCCTGGTCGGGAAAGCGCCCGGTCGAATTCCTGCTCGCCAATGCAAAGGTGGACCAACGCTGGTGCCTGATCCACGCCACGCACATGACCGAGGCCGAGACCATTGCCATGGCGAAGCGCGGGGCCATCGCCGGGCTCTGCCCGATCACCGAGGCCAATCTCGGCGACGGCACTTTCGCGGCTCCGCTCTTCGTCGAGCATGGCGGCCGCTTCGGCGTCGGCTCCGATTCCAATGTGTTGATCGGCCTGCCGGATGAGCTTCGGCAGCTTGAATATTCGCAGCGCCTTGCCCACCGCGCCCGCAATGTGATGGCGCGGGCCGGCGGCTCGACGGGACGCGCGCTGTTCGACGCTTCGCTCGACGGCGGCAGCCAGGCGCTCGGCGCCGGGCCTTCGCGGATCGCCGCCGGCGACCCGGCCGACCTCGTCTCGCTCGACGCCGGCCACCCCTCGCTGGCGGGCAAGACGGGCGACGCCATCCTCGACGCCTGGATTTTCGCCAATGGCAGCAGGGTCGATTGCGTCTGGGTCCATGGCAGGAAACAGGTCAGCGGCGGCCGGCACGCGAAGCGCGAGGCCGTGGCCAAGCGGTTCCGCGAAGTCATGACCGCGCTGTCGCAGGGCTGAAACAGGAACGTCCGATGAGCCTGGTCGAGACAGACGATATCGAGGGCGGCGAGAGCATCTCGCTGCACCAGCGCATCCTGTCCGACATCCGCGAAAAGATCCTCTCGGGCGCTTGGGCGCCGGGCCATCGCATACCGTTCGAGCACGAGCTGACGGCTCAGTACAATTGCTCGCGCATGACGGTGAACAAGGCGCTGTCGCAGCTCGCCAAGGCCGGGCTGATCGAGCGCCGACGCCGTTCGGGCAGCTTCGTGCGCCAGCCACAATCGCAGGCAGCGGTGCTGGAACTGCACGACATCAGGATCGAGGTCGAGGCGCTCGGCCTGCCCTATCGCTATGAGCGGCTGGAACGCATCAAGCGTCGCAGCAGCGCCGAGGACCGTACGCTGCTGGGGCTCTCCACACCGGGCCCGGTGCTTGCGGTGGAATGCCTGCATTTTGCCGGCGAACGGCCGTTCGCGCTCGAGCAGCGACTGATCAACCTTTCAGCGGTCGCGGAGGCCGCCGAAGAGCAATTTGTCGAGATCGCGCCAGGCCCCTGGCTGATCGGCCGCGTGCCGTGGAGCGAGGCAGAGCACCGCATCCGCGCCATGGCCGCGGACGAGACGATCGCCGACGCGCTCGATATCGACGCGGGCGCGCCCTGCCTGGTGGTCGAGCGCCGCACCTGGAGCGCGGAGCATCCGGTGACGCATGTGCGCTTTATCTATCCGGCGGAAAGCCACACGCTGGTGGCCAGGTTCACGCCGTCGCAGGGGTAGCGCTGCCCCTTCTCCCCTTGACAAGGGGAGAAGGGAGGACGCAGCGCCTTACAGAGCCGCCGTCACAATGATCTCGACCAGATATTCCGGCGTGGCGAGCTTGGCTTCGCCGGTGGCGCGAGCCGGGGTGTGGCCCTGCGGCACCCACTTGTCCCATTCGGCGTTCATTTCGGCGAAGGTCTTCATGTCGTCCAGCCAGATGATCGCCTGAACGATCTTGGTCTTGTCGGTGCCGGCCTTGGCCAGCAACTCGTCGATGGTCTTCAGGATATCGCGGGTCTGCGAAGCGACGTTGCCGCCGGGTTCGCCGACCTGGCCGGCCAGATAGACGGTGTTGCCGTGGATGACGATCTGGCTCATGCGCGGGCCGACATCGATGCGACGAATGCTCATTCGAGAGGTTCCTTCATTGTGGGAGTCGGTGCTCTTTAGAGTCCGGGCCGGCTCGGGGCAAGGCCGGCAGGCGCGAAACCAATTGAGCCAATTGTGTGATCTCGGCCGCCCGCGTACACGGCGAGTTGACCGCCCCCGACACAATTCCGCCGGGCTGCTATGTTGACTAATGTAATAACATCACATATCGACAACGCATTCGATTTCGCGGACCGCCGTCTGATGACCACTGCCTGCCTGACCTTCCGCGACCTGACGCTCGGCTACAACAGCCATCCCGCCATCCATCATCTCAACGGCGCCGTGCGCAAGGGCTCGCTGACGGCGGTTGTCGGCGCCAACGGCTCGGGCAAGTCGACGCTGATGAAGGGCATCGTCGGGGTGCTGAAGCCGATGGAGGGCGCGGTTGTTCGCATGCCCGGCGTGCGCACCGCCTATCTGCCGCAGCAGTCGGAGCTCGACCGGTCCTTTCCGGCGCGCGTCGTCGACCTGGTTTCGCTCGGGCTGTGGCCGAAGCGCGGCATGCTCGGGCGATACACCAAGGAAGACCGCGAGGCGGTCAGCAAGGCACTGATGGCGGTCGGGCTTGGCGGCTTCGAGAAGCGGCCGATCGACACGCTGTCCGGCGGCCAGTTGCAGCGCACGCTGTTCGCGCGCGTGCTTTTGCAGGACGCCGACCTCATTCTGCTCGACGAGCCGTTCAACGCGGTCGACGCCAAGACGGTCGGCGACCTCATCCAGCTCATCAAGCGCTGGCATGGCGAGGAGCGCACCATCATGGTCGTCGTGCACGACCTCGATCTGGTGCGGCAGAATTTTCCGGAGACGCTGCTGCTTGCGCGTCAGCCCGTCGCCTGGGGCGACACCAAGGACACGCTGCGACCGGAAAACCTGCTCAAGGCGCGGCGCTTCCACGAGGCGTGGGAAGAGAACGCGCCCTGGTGCGAGCCCGATGACCACGACCATGGTCTTGATCACGACCACCATGACCATGCGCATGATCATCATCACGGCCACGACTCCGGACCGAGGGCCGCCTGATGGATGCCCTCTACGGCCTGTTCATCGCGCCCTTCGCCGATTTCGGCTTCATGCAGCGAGCACTGTTCGGCTCGTTGATGCTGTCGCTCGGCGCGTGCCCGGTCGGCGTCTTCCTGATGCTGCGGCGCATGAGCCTGTCGGGTGACGCGATGGCGCACGCCATCCTGCCGGGCGCCGCCGCCGGCTTCCTGCTCTACGGCCTCGATATCCTGCCGATGACCGTTGGCGGACTGGTCGCCGGCCTGGTCGTCGCCCTCGGCGCGGGCGCGGTGTCCCGCTTCACCATCCAGCGCGAGGACGCCTCCATGGCGGCCTTCTATCTCATTTCGCTCGCCGTCGGCGTGCTGATGGTGTCGATCCGCGGCTCCAGCGTCGACCTGATGCACGTGCTGTTCGGTACGGTTCTGGCGCTCAACAATGAGGCGCTTATCCTGATAGGCGGCATAGTGGCGGTGACTCTGGTTTGCCTCGCCATCTTCTGGCGGGCGCTGGTCGCGGAGTGCCTCGATCCCCTCTTCCTGCGCTCGGTCAGCCGCATGGGCAGCCCGGTGCACTTCATCTTCCTCGGCCTTGTCGTCCTCAATCTCGTCGGCGGCTTCCAGGCGCTGGGCACATTGCTGTCGGTCGGCCTGATGATGCTGCCGGCCGCCGCCGCCCGTTTCTGGACGGTGCGCGTGGAACCCATGTGCGTGCTGGCGGTGCTGATCGGCTTTGCCTCCTGCGTCGCGGGGCTGCTTTTGTCCTACCACGCGTCGCTGCCGTCCGGCCCCGCGATCATCCTTTCGGCGGGCGTCGTCTATTTCGTCTCGATCCTGTTCGGCACGCGCGGCGTGTTGCGCGCCCGCATCGTTCACCACCGCCACCGGACCGCCTGACCCCTATCCCCAAGCAAGGAGACTGCCCAATGCTGAAATCCTTCCATGCCGCCCTGGCAATGAGTGTTATAACATTAAGCGCCTTTGCCACGTCGTCGGCCTTCGCGGCCCCACTCAAGGTGGTGGCGAGCTTCACCGTCATTGCCGACTTCGCCAAGAATGTCGGCGGCGACCGCGTCAACATCACCACCATCGTCGGGCCGGATGGCGATGCCCATGTCTACGAGCCGACCCCCGCCGATGCGGTGGCGATGGCCGGCGCCGACGTGGTGCTGGTCAACGGCCTGCATTTCGAAGGCTTCCTGCAGCGCCTGGTCGACACCAGCGCCACCAAGGCCACGATCGTGACGCTCACCAAGGGCGTGACGCCGATCGCCTTCAAGCCAGAATTCGCCGATGCCGACGCGGCCGAAGGCGCCGGCACCGGAGGCGGCAAGACGGTCGACGATCCGCACGCCTTCCAGTCGATCTCGAATGCCAAGATCTATGTGCGGAACATTGCAGAGGCATTTTGCTCCGCCGACAGCGAAGGCTGCGACAGCTACAAGGCCAATGCCGCCGACTACACCAAGAAACTCGATGCGCTGGAAGGCGAAGTAACCGCGGCGATCCAGTCGATTCCGCAAGCCAAGCGCGTCGTCATCACCTCGCATGACGCCTTCGGCTATTTCGAACATGCATACGGCCTGACCTTCCTCGCGCCGCAAGGCATCTCGACCGATTCCGAGCCGTCGGCCGCCGACGTCGCCAAGCTCGTCAACCAGGTCAAGCAGGACAAGGCGGCGGCGATCTTCATCGAGAACATCACCAACCCGCGGCTCATCGAGCAGATCGCCAGCGAGACCGGCATCAAGGTCGGCGGAACGCTCTATTCCGACGCGCTGTCGCCATCGGGCGGCCCGGCCTCGACCTATATCGACATGATGCACAACAATATCGCGCAGTTCAAAGGCGCGCTGCTCGGCAGCTGAGCCAAGGATTCCGGAAGGCGGAGCCCGGACTCCGCCTTCATTTTCACAATCACTTGTTATGTAATAACATATCGAACCAAAGGACCCATCATGCTACAGCCGACCGAACGGCTTCCCGTCACGGTGCTCTCCGGCTTTCTCGGCGCCGGCAAGACCACACTGCTCAACCACATACTGGCGAACCGCGAAGGCCATCGCGTCGCGGTCATCGTCAATGACATGAGCGAGATCAATATCGACGCCGAACTGGTGCGCGATGGCGCGAACCTTTCGCGCACGGATGAGAAGCTGGTGGAGATGTCGAACGGTTGCATCTGCTGCACGCTGCGTGACGACCTGCTGAAGGAGGTGCGTGAACTCGCGGCCCAAGGGCGCTTCGACTACCTGCTGATCGAATCCACCGGCATCTCGGAGCCGTTGCCGGTCGCGGCGACCTTCGACTTCCGCGACGAAAAGGGCCTCAGCCTTTCCGATGTCGCCCGCCTCGACACGATGGTCACCGTGGTCGATGCGCTCAACCTGCTCAAGGACTACTCCTCGATCGACTTCCTGCGTCAGCGCGGCCAGTCGCTCGGCGAAGGCGATAACCGCGCCCTGGTCGACCTGCTGGTCGAGCAGATCGAATTCGCCGACGTGATCGTGCTGAACAAGATCAGCGCCGCCAGCGAACAGCAGCGCGCCGCGGCGCGGTTGATCGTTCGAGCGCTCAATCCTGACGCCGAGATCGTGGAGGCCGATTTCGGCAAGGTGCCGCTCGGCAAGGTGCTGGCCACGGGGCGCTTCGATTTCGAAAAGGCGCAGCAGAACCCGCTCTGGTTCAAGGAGCTCAACGGTTTTCGCGACCATGTGCCGGAGACGGAGGAGTACGACATCCGTTCCTTCGTCTACCGGGCAAGGAGGCCTTTCGAGCCGGCCAACTTCCAGGATTTCATCAACCGCGCCTGGCCGGGCGTCGTACGCGCGAAAGGCTTCTTCTGGCTGGCCACCCGACCGGACCATGTGGGCGAGTTGAGCCAGGCCGGCGCGCTGGTGCGCACGGAAAGACGGGGGCGCTGGTGGGCTTCCGTGCCCACCGCCAGATGGCCGGACCATGCCGAATGGCATGAAAGCATGCGCCCCTATCTCGATCCTGTCTGGGGCGACCGCCGGCAGGAGCTCGTGTTCATCGGCTGCGAACCGATGGACGAACAGCGTATCCGCGCCGAGCTCGACGACTGCCTGGTCGACGACGGGGACTTCCAGCCGGCTCTGTGGCGCGGGTTGCCCGACCCGTTCCCGCGCTGGCCAGCCTAGTTGGATTTTGCACCGGAAAATGTCTATCTGCGGTCCGGCGTCGGTCCCCAGGCAGGGCGTGATCGACCCGGATTTCGAGAGCCGGCGTCCCAATGACAGACTTTACCCCGTTCCAGTCCCTGATAGGCGGCGCCCTCATCGGCCTGTCGGCCGTGCTGCTTATGGCACTGCATGGCCGCATCGCCGGCATGACCGGAATCCTGACCGGCATCATCCCGCCGCTATCGGCCGACTGGCCGTGGCGGCTCGCCTTCCTCGCGGGCGCCATCGCCGCTCCCCTGCTCCTGGCGCTTGCCGGCAAGCAGATCCCGTTCAGCGTGCCGGTCCCGACGGCGGCGCTCGTCGCGGGCGGCTTCCTGGTCGGCATCGGCGTGCATTTCGGTGGCGGCTGCCCGAGCGGGCATGGGATTTGCGGCATCGCGCGGTTGTCGCCACGCTCGTTCGTCGCGGTCGCCACTTTCATGGCCGCCGCCTTCGTCACCGTGTTCATCATCCGCCACGTGATCGGAGGCTGAGCCATGAACAAACTCGTCTCCGCCTTCCTTATCGGTGGGCTTTTCGGTCTGGGCATCGCTGTTTCGGGCATGATCGATCCGGCGAAGGTGCTGAATTTCTTCGACATCGCCGGCACCTGGGACCCGAGCCTGATCTTCGTCATGGGCGGTGGCCTGGCGGTTGCCCTCATCGGTTACCGCCTCGTGTTCGGCCGGCGTGAGGCGCCGGTGTTCGAGAGCGCCTTCGCCCTGCCGACCAAACGCACCATCGACGGGCAGCTGGTCGGCGGCGCGGCCGTGTTCGGCATCGGCTGGGGCATTGCCGGATTTTGTCCGGGCGCCTCAATTCCGGCGCTCGGCCTTGGCTATCCTGCAACGCCGGTCTTCGTCGCGGCCGTCATCGCCGGCATCGTCGCGGCTCGCTTCGCCCGAGCTCGGCTCGCCCAACCGGCCTCCGCGTAGCAGCAGTTGCCGGACCGCTCGCGGAGTGGCAAAACATCAGCCAAGCCACGAGGCACCAAACTTGCGAGGACATCATGGAATACCGCCAGATCAGCGACGACTATTCGGTCTCCGGCCAGATCCAGCCCGAGGATATCGCCGCCATCAAGGACGCCGGCTTCAAAAGCGTGATCTGCAACCGGCCGGACGATGAGCAGCCGGGCCAGCCCGCTGCCAGCAGCATTCAGGCCGCGGCAGAGGTAGCGGGGCTCGCCTTCCGCTACATCCCGGTCATCAGCGGCCAGATCACAATGGACAATGTCGAGGACCAGGCCACCGCGCTGGACGAGCTCGAAGGCCCGGTGTTCGCCTATTGCCGCTCAGGCGCGCGCTGCACCAACCTCTATGGGTTGATCCAGCAGCAGAGGGGCTAAGGCGGACCTGCCCGCTTGGCCCAGGAGTGTAGGCGCGAAGTCAGCGACGCCTTCGAGCGATGAGTTCACGCAGGCCGAAGAAGAGTGCGAAAACGGCTGTGAATAGGGCGATTTGGCCGACAGATATCGTGCTGACTATGAGAACAGCGAAGCCGGCCAGACAGATCGGAAAACCTATGCCGCACCACCAGCGTGACTTGGGATGGGCCAGCACGCCCTTGAAGCCTATCTTCCGATCCCACCACGACCACTTTGGATCGGGCAAAAGCTCTGCGTTCACCGTCTCATAGCTGTAGCGGAGAAAGACTAGACCGCCGATCGCGAACGGAACGAGCCCGGTCGCGAAGAGGATGATACCGATGAGCTGGTGGTTGGACATGACCTACACCTAAATCGGCAATGCGCCGGTTTCCTTCAGCGTCTCCAACACGATCGCCGTCTTCACATGCTGCACGGATTCGTGCGGAAGCAGAACGCCGTTGACGAATTCCGACAACGATCTGAGATCGGGCGTCACCACCTTCAGTATGTAGTCCATCTCGCCGGTCAGCGCATGCGCCTCCTGGACCTCGGGCAGGCGGGCGACAAGCTCGCCGAAGCGACGCGCGTTGTCGCGGTTGTGGGTGGCCAAGGTCACCGAGATGACGTTGACCAGCGAAAAGCCGAGACGGTCGCGGTCGAGCACGGCGCGATAGCCCTTGATGTAGCCGTCCTCCTCCAGCCGCTGGCGGCGGCGCGAGCATTGCGAGGGCGAAAGGTTCACGCGCTCCGAAAGGTCGTTGTTGGTGAAACGCGCATCGCTCTGCAAAAGTGCCATTATCTTGCGGTCGAATTGATCAAGTCGCGCATCATCCATGATTTTTCCTCCATTGATGCACAATTTGCGCAGATAATGAGCATTTCAGGCGGTTGAATGCAAGCACCGTGCGGCGGCCCCGCGCTATCATGGTGAAAGTTGGCCAAGCCCGGCCAAGACAGCTTTCGGAGGATTGCCATGGGCCCCTTCCCGCACGACGCCCCGCCCGCCAGGATCAGCAAGCAGAACCCCGCCGGCACCGACGGTTTCGAGTTCGTCGAGTTCGCGCATCCGGAGCCGGCAAAGCTCGCCGAGCTCTTCACCCGCATGGGCTATGTCGCGGTGGCGAAGCACCGCAGCAAGGACATCACCGTCTGGCGGCAGGGCGACATCAACTATGTCGTCAATGCCGAGCCTGGCTCGCATGCGATGAAGTTCGTCGAGAAGCACGGTCCCTGCGCCGCTTCGATGGCCTGGCGCGTGGTCGATGCAAAACATGCCTTCGACCATGCCGTGTCGAAAGGCGCGACGCCCTATGGGGGCACGGACAAGGCGCTGGACGTGCCGGCAATCGTCGGCATCGGCGGTTCCCTGCTTTATTTCATCGAGGCCTATGGCGAGAAGGGTTCGGCCTATGACGCCGAGTTCGAATGGCTGGGCAAGCGCGATCCCAAGCCCGAAGGCGTCGGCTTCTACTTCCTCGACCACCTGACCCACAACGTCTATCGCGGCAACATGGACAAGTGGTGGGACTTCTACCGCGACCTGTTCGGCTTCAAGCAGATCCATTACTTCGACATCGACGGCAAGATCACCGGTCTGGTCAGCCGTGCCATCACCTCGCCATGCGGCAAGATCCGCATTCCGCTGAACGAGTCCAAGGACGAGACCAGCCAGATCGCCGAGTATTTGAAGAAGTACAATGGAGAGGGCATCCAGCACATCGCCGTCGGCACGGACGCCATATACGAGGCCACTGACAAGCTCGCCGCCAATGGGCTGAAGTTCATGCCCGGCCCGCCCGACACCTATTACGAGATGTCGCATGACCGCGTGAACGGCCACGACGAGCCGATCGAGCGGATGAAGGAGCACGGCATCCTCATCGACGGCGAAGGCGTCGTCGACGGCGGTATGACCAAGATCCTGCTGCAGATCTTCTCGAAAACCGTGATCGGGCCGATCTTCTTCGAGTTCATCCAGAGGAAGGGCGACGAAGGCTTTGGCGAGGGCAATTTCCGCGCCCTGTTCGAGTCGATCGAGCAGGACCAGATCAAGCGAGGCGTGATCAAGCTGGACGGCAAGGCGGCGTAAGCATCGAACATATTTGCTTCTCGGCCCCTTATGACCTAAATTATGGTCACAAGAGGTACGAGAATGAATATTCCGATGGCAAAAGCGAAGGCCCAGCTATCCGAACTGGTGAAACGTGCCCAGGCGGGTGAAGAAATTCATCTGACGAAGCACGGGGAAGTTGTCGCAACCTTGAGCGCGCCGGTCCGGGCAGGCGGGAGCAAAGGCTTGTTTGGAGCCCTGAAAGGCCAAATCTGGATATCGGACGATTTTGACGAACTCGGCCCCGAGTGGGACGAATACATTAAATGAGTTCCAGATATCTGGTCGACACGCACATCCTGCTTTGGGTGCTCAACGCGGACTCACGCCTTTCCGATCACCATCGCGACATCTTTCTTGCCGGAAAGGATGTGACCGTCAGCGCGATCTCTGTGGCCGAGATCGCCATCAAGAAATCGCTTGGCAAAATTACGCTGTCGGGGAACATCGTCGACATCCTGCGAGCGAACGGAATTCCAATCCTCAGCGTGAATGAATTGCATGCGGCGAGGCTTGAGCATTTGCCGCCCCACCACCGCGATCCCTTCGACCGCCTGCTCATCGCACAAGCTCAAATTGAAGGGCTGACATTGGTCACAGCGGATCGGCAGTTTTCAGCCTATGACGTCGCGCTGGCCTGATCGCCTAGTCCAAGCCTCTGTATCTCCTCTTTCCTGAGCTTGATGTCACAGTCGAGCAGGAACTCATCCAGTTGCGGCGGCGGGACGGAAGTGCCCGAGAGCATCGCATGCACCTGGCCGCGATGGTGGATGTCGTGCAGGAAGACATGCGCGAGGATGTCGCCGATCCGCTCGGGGATGAGACCGTCTTCGCGCCGGTCGGTGATGACGTGGCGATCGAGATCGGCCTCGGACAGGCCGTCGCAGAACGCGACAAGCTTGCGGTCGAAACCGGCCTGCGCCGCCGCAAGGCTCGCCGCATCATCGAACGGAACGTAATCGTCATAAGCCGAGGCGCCGAGACCGCCATCGGTCAGGAAGTCGAAATAGAGAAAGTCGACCGCCAGGATGTGATTGAGCGTCTCCCTGATCGAGGGAAAGAAGCTCACGCGCCTGGCTTCGAACTCGCCAGGCTGAAGCGCCAGCACGGCGCGGTAGAGCCGGTCGTTCGACCAGAGGCTGTTGCGCGCCATGCGGCGAAGATGCTCGAGCAGGGTCACCGCCTCCAAGCTCCTTCCACTATTCCTCGTATTTCTCCACCTTCTGCTCGATGGCGCCGAAGATCGAATGGCCGGCCTTGTCCTTCATCTCGATGCGCACCGTGTCGCCGAAACGCAGGAAGGGCGTCTTCGGCTCACCGCTCTCGATGGTCTCGATCACGCGCAGCTCGGCGATGCAGGAATAGCCCGCGCCGCCAGCCGAGACGGGCTTGCCCGGCCCGCCGTTCAGCTTGTTGGAGACGGTGCCCGAACCGATGATGGTTCCGGCGGCAAGCGGCCGCGTCTTTGCGGCATGCGCGATCAGCGCCGGAAAATCAAAAGTCATGTCGACACCGGCATTGGCCCGGCCGAATGGCTTGCCGTTGAGGTCGGCGAGCAGCGGCAGGGTGACCTTGCCGCCATCCCAGGCGTCGCCGAGTTCATCCGGCGTCACCGCGACCGGCGAAAAGGCGGATGACGGCTTCGACTGGAAGAAGCCGAAGCCCTTGGCCAGTTCCGGCCCGGTGACGGCGCGCAACGTCACGTCGTTGACCAGCATGACGAGGCGGATCGCTTCCCTCGCCTCGTCCGCCCCGGCGCCCATCCGCACGTCATCGACGATGACGGCGACCTCGGCCTCCAGGTCGATGCCTAAGGCCTCGTCCGCCATGCGGATCGGATCGCGCGGCGCGATGAAGGAGTCCGAGCCGCCCTGGTAGATCAGCGGATCGGTCCAGAAACTCGCCGGCATCTCGACGCCGCGCGCCTTCCGCACCAGTTCGACATGGTTCACATAGGCCGAGCCGTCCGCCCATTGATAGGCGCGCGGCAGCGGTGAGTGCGCGTCATGTTCATGGAAACGGGCCGAAGGCACGGCGCTGGTCTCCAGCGATTCCGCCATGGCCGCCAGATGCGGCGCAATGCGGCGCCAGTCGTCGAGCGCGGCCTGCAGCGTCGGCACCAGGAAGGAAGCGTCGGTGAACCGCGTCAGATCGCGCGAGACCACGACCAGCTTCCCGTCGCGCGTCCCGTTCTTCAAAGTGGCAAGCTTCATGCGGTTTCCTCTCCTGATGCGGCCTTTTCACCGCTTTGTCACACAACAAAGCGCCCGCGAGCGATCGTCAAGCGTCCGCGCGCGTTTTCCCGACAATGATCCGCCGATCAGGACCAGTCACCCTCCGGCGTGCCGTTGAAGCGCTTCTTCAGATCGGCCCAGCAGTCGATGTAGTTCTCCTGCAGGGTGCCAAGCTCGGCGGCGTAGCGCGTCAGCATCTGGGGAAAGCGGGTCTCGAACATGAAGGCCATGGTGTTGTCGAGCTTGATCGGCTTCAGCTCGACCCGCGTCGCCTTCTCGAAGCCGGAGGCGTCGGGTCCATGCGCCAGCATCTGGTTGTGCAGGCTGATGCCGCCGGGAACGAAACCTTCCTCCTTGGCGTCGTACTGGCCGTGGATCAGGCCCATGAACTCGCTCATGATGTTGCGGTGGTACCAGGGTGGCCGAAAGGTGTTTTCCGCCACCAGCCAGCGCGGCGGGAAGATGACGAAGTCGACATTGGCCGTGCCTTCCTCGCCGCTCGGCGCGGTCAGCACCGTGAAGATCGACGGATCCGGATGGTCGAACAGGATGGCTCCGACCGGGGAAAATGTCGCCAGATCATATTTGTAGGGCGCGTAGTTGCCATGCCACGCGACGACGTCGAGCGGCGAATGGCCGAGTTCGGTGACGTGGAACGTGCCGCACCATTTGACGATCAGCCGGCAGGGCGTTTCCTTCTCCTCGAACCAGGCGCAGGGCGTCTTGAAATCACGCGGATTGGCCAGGCAATTGGCGCCGATCGGGCCGCGGTCGGGCATGGTGAATTTCGCGCCATAGTTCTCGCAGACATAGCCGCGTGCCTCCTTGTCGGCGAGCTCGACCTTGAAGACGAGGCCCCGCGGCAGCACCGCGATCTCGCCGGGCCGAAGCTCGATCACGCCCATCTCGGTGACGAAGCGCAGCGCGCCGACCTGCGGAACGACCAGCAACTCGCCGTCGGTGTTGAAGAAATGGTCGTCCACCATCGAGCGGTTGGCGACATAGACATGCGCCGCCATGCCGGACTGGCCGATGGCATCGCCGGCCGTGGTGAAGGTGCGCATGCCGGAAATGAAGTCCGTCGGCTCGCTGGGCATCGGCGTCGGGTTCCAGCGATACTGGCCGAGCGCCAGCTCATGATCGCCGATATTCGGCCCGGTCTTCCACAGCGGATAGCTGGCGCCCCTGAAGCGGCCGGTGTGCTTTACGCTCGGGCGGATGCGGTAGAGCCAGGAGCGCTCGTTGGTGCCGCGCGGCGCGGTGAAGGGCGAGCCCGAAAGCTGCTCGGCATAGAGCCCGTAGGCCGGCCGCTGCGGCGAGTTGCGGCCTTGCGGCAGCGAGCCCGGCAGCGTCTCGGTCTCGAAATCGTTGCCGAAGCCCGGCATGTAGGAAAAGGCCATCCGATCCTCCCTGATCCCGGCTCCAGGCCTCTCAAAGCTCAGGCCGCCGGCGATGTTGACCAAACTGGTTTCATTTGTAACCATTGAAAATGTAACTATCAACGGCCGCGCGGCATCACCGGGAACGCCTATGGAACCAGACATCCTCGAGCTGGAAAGCTTCCTGCCCTACCGGCTCTATCGGCTGGCCGACACCGTCAGTCGCGAGTTTTCGCGCATCTACAAGGAGCGTCATGGCCTGACGCGGCCGGAATGGCGCACCCTATCCGGCCTTGGAGAGCGCGGCACAATGACGGCGACAGAACTCGGCGAGCAGTCGGCCATGCACAAAACCAAGGTGTCGCGCGCCGTCGCCGAGCTGGAGCGCCGGCGCTGGCTGACGAGGATGCCGGATGAGAACGACCGCCGCGTCGAGCATCTGGCGCTGACCAAGGCGGGGCTCGCCGCCTATCGCGAGATGGTGCCGCTGGCGAAGGCGTTTGAAAGAGAGTTGCTGGCGAGGCTGAGTATTGAGGAGCGGGCGGCGATTGTTCGAGGGGTGGCGGCGCTGGAGAGTCGTTTGGGATGAGCCAAGATTGGAGTTGAAGGCCGTCGTTCTGAACGAAGGGCTAGCCAGCGCTTGGCATCTGTCGAGCTAGCGACCAATCCTCGGCAACAACTTCGATCGTGTCGTCCCGAAAATAGAACAGGAACTGCCGCGACTTGGGTCCATCTGGCGATAGAACTTCCCAGTCATCCTCTTCGATTGGCCGGTTATCGCCGATCACCTCGTAGAACTCACCCCATTTGGGAGCCTGCCTGCTATAGAGGTCTTTACCTTCAAACCAGGCATGATCGTTTGTCGAGTCCCACCGCCAGCGACTACAACCGACGAAACGAAGGGTTCCCATCTCTCCCTCGGTGGCGTCATAGGCCCAAGAATTCAACAGAAAAGTGAGCTGAACCGTTTTACCCTCGACGGTCAGTTCCACGTCGGGAGCGTTGGGCTCGGCATTCCAGTCCGGGTTCAGGTGTCTGAACGATAATGGCCTCACCAATCCATCACCACCTTGCCCGAACTTCCACTGCGCATCGCATCAAAGCCAACCTGGAAATCATCGATACCGATGCGGTGCGTAATGAGCCCCGAGACATCCAGCGGCCCCTGCACCAAAGCTATCATCTTGTACCAGGTCTCGAACATCTCGCGGCCGTAGATGCCTTTGAGATGCAGCATCTTGAAGATGACCTTGTTCCAGTCGATCTCGAAGCCGGTCGGCGCGATGCCGAGGATGGCGATCTTGCCGCCATTGTTCATGGTGTCGATCATGTCGCGGAAGGCAGGTGCGGCGCCCGACATCTCCAGCCCGACGTCGAAACCTTCGGTCATGCCGATCGACGGCATGACATCGCGAAGCTTTTCCTTCGAGGCGTCGACGACGTGCTGCACGCCGAGTTTGCGCGCCAGATCGAGCCGCACCGGATTGATGTCGGTGATGACGACCTTGCGCGCGCCGACGCATTGCGCCACCAGCGCGCCCATGATGCCGATCGGGCCGGCGCCGGTGACCAGAACGTCCTCGCCGACGAGGTCGAACGACAAAGCCGTGTGCACGGCATTGCCCAGTGGGTCGAAGATGGCGGCGATCTCGTCCGGCACGTCGTCTGGGATCGGCACGACATTGTGCTGCGGGATCACCATGTATTCGCCGAAGGCGCCGGGGCGATTGACGCCGACGCCGAGCGTGTTGCGGCAAAGATGGCCCCTGCCCGCGCGGCAGTTGCGGCAATGGCCGCAGACGATATGGCCTTCGCCGGACACCCGCCGGCCGACCTTGTATTCGGTGACCGCCGCGCCGTAGTCGGCGACCGTGCCGACGAATTCGTGGCCGGTCACCATAGGCACCGGCACGGTCTTTTGCGCCCACTGGTCCCAGTTGTAGATGTGGACATCGGTGCCGCAGATCGCCGTCTTCTTGACCTTGATCAGCACGTCGTTCGGGCCGATTTCCGGCACCGGCACTTCTTCCATCCAGATGCCCGGCTCGGCCTTGGCCTTCACCAGCGCCTTCATCATGTTGGACATTCTTTTGTTCCTTGAAACTTTTGATCCTCAAGCGCTTTTCAGGCGCTCAGGAAATCACGCCCAGTTCCTTGCCGATCGTCCCGAACGCCTCGACCGCACGATCAATGTCGGCGCTGGAATGGGCGGCCGACATCTGCGTGCGGATGCGCGCCTGGCCCTTCGGCACCACCGGGAACGAGAAGCCGATGACATAGATGCCGCGCTTCAGCATGCGGGCCGCCATCTCCTGCGCCAACGCCGCGTCGCCCAGCATCACCGGGATGATCGGGTGGTCTGCCCCGGCAAGCGTGAAGCCGAGCTTGCCCATCTTGGAGCGGAACCGGTCCGCATTGGCATATAGGCGCTGGCGAAGCGCGTCGCCATGGCGGATCAGGTCGAACACCTTGATCGAGGCGCCGGCGATCGCCGGCATCAGCGTGTTGGAGAAGAGGTAGGGCCGCGAGCGCTGGCGCAGCCAGTCGACCACCTGCCTCTTGCCCGAGGTGTAGCCGCCCGAGGCGCCGCCCAGCGCCTTGCCGAGCGTGCCGGTGATCAGGTCCACCCTGCCCTCGACGCCGCAATGCTCGGCCGAGCCGCGACCGCTCCGGCCGACGAAGCCGACCGCGTGGCTATCGTCCACCATGACCATAGCATCGTATTTTTCGGCAAGGTCGCAGACGCCCTTGAGGTTGGCGATGATGCCGTCCATCGAGAACACGCCGTCGGTGGCGATCAGCCGGAAGCGGCAGTCCTTCGCCTCCTTCAGCCGGGCTTCGAGATCGGCCATGTCGTTGTTGGCATAGCGGAATCGCCTGGCCTTGGAGAGCCTGACGCCGTCGATGATCGAAGCGTGGTTCAGCGCATCGGAGATGATGGCGTCTTCTTCACCAAGCAGCGTTTCGAACAGGCCGCCATTGGCGTCGAAACAGGAAGAGTAGAGGATGGTGTCGTCCATGCCGAGGAAGGACGAAATCGTCGCCTCGAGCTCTTTGTGCTCTTCCTGCGTGCCGCAGATGAAGCGCACCGAGGCCATGCCGTAGCCGTAGCGGTCGAGCGCATGCTTGGCCGCCTCGCGCAGATCCGGGCTGTCGGCGAGGCCGAGATAGTTGTTGGCGCAGAAGTTCAAGACCTTCGCGCCAGCCACCTCGATCTCGGCGGACTGCATCGAGGAGATGACCCGTTCGGACTTGTAGAGCCCGGCCGTTCTCAGGCCTTGAAGCTCGCTGTCGATATGGGAAAGGAATGCTTTGCTCATGGTCCAGCCCTGTTCGGTTCGTGGGCGGACTGTCGCGCCGACCCTTCGAAAAATCCATCGCAAAAACGACCGCATCGGTGGCGCTGCGAAAGCCATGCGGCAATCCTCGGCGACAAAGGCGCGACGAAGGGTTCAAATACCGCCCGCCGCCGAAACGACATGATAACCATCTCGCGAGCTTTGTCGTGCCGCCACAATGGCCGCCGGTGTGCCTTGCCAACCTGTTAACTCTTTCAAGGCAAGCGTTTCCCCGCCACGTATCCATGGCAGGAATCCGTTGACCGGGGGGTCACCCAGTTATGTCGCAGCAGCCAGTGCAGAGCGTTTCGCGCAAGCTGATTCTGCTCATCAAGACCGGCTACTGGCTGGCGCTGACGATCATTGCCGCCATGGTGATGGCGTCCTTCCTCCTTCTGCAGCAATTGATGGCGCAGCAGCAGCATAATGATGCGCTGCTCGACATCGTCTCGACGCAGAAAGCGCTGTCACAGCGCATCGTCTTCCTGGCAAGCGCCACCGGCGCCGCCTCTCTCGACAAACAGCCGGCGCTCGTCACTGCGCTCAAGCAGGCGACGACCGAGTTCGAGACCAACTACGACCGCCTGCTCACGGAGACCGGCGCCGATCCGCAGTCGCCGGCGCGCAACGATCCGAAATCGATCGAATACGTGCTGTTCAGCAAGCCGTTCCATCTCGATTACTTCTCCATGGGCCTGGTCGCCAATGGCGAAAGGCTGGTCTCGTCCTTCGAGTCGCAGCTCGGCATGGAGGCCGAAGGCTACAAGGGCGGCGGCGACCGCGTCGGCCTCGATGCCTCGGTCGCGAACGCGACCATGTCCGGCTATGCCGCGCTCGGCCAACGCATCAGCGCCTTCGCCGACGAAAAATCCGGCAACATGCTGGACCTGCACCGTACGCTGTTCTTCGCAACCATCGGCGTGATCGTGCTGGTGGCCCTGTTCATCTTCCGGCCGATGTCAAACGCCATCCTGCGCAAGACGCGCGAGCTGGTCGACGCGCGCAACTCGATGGCCTTCATCGCCGTGCATGACGGCCTGACAGGGCTGCACAACCGCACCTTCCTCACCGACCATTTCGACACGCTGATCAAAGGCGCGCATCGACGCCGCGAGCGTCTGGCGGTGATCCAGTTCGACCTCGACCGCTTCAAGCAGATCAACGACACGCTTGGCCACGCCGCCGGCGACTATGTGCTGGTGGTGACCGCGCAGCGCATGCGCGATTCCTGCCGCGCGTCGGACCTGTGCGCGCGGCTCGGCGGCGACGAGTTCGTCATGATCCTCAACGGCGCCGGCACCACCGAGGACATCCATGCGCTGGCCAAGCGCATCCTTGGCGAGATCAACGAACCGATCATCTTCCAGGGCACGACCATCATGCCTGGTGCCAGCGCCGGCATCGCGGTCTATCCCGTGGACGCCGAAAACGCGCAGGACCTGCTCGTCCATGCCGATCTCGCGCTCTATTCCGCCAAGAAGCTCGGCGGCGGCAATTTCTCGTTCTTCTCCGAGGAATTGCGGCGCGAGCTCGATTATCGCAAGCAGCTCGAACACGACATCCGCGCGGCGATCGCCAACAAGAGCTTCGACGTCTATTTCCAGCCACAGGTGTCGCTGACCAGCGGCAAGATCAGCGGCATCGAGGCGCTGGTGCGCTGGAAACACGCCGAGCGCGGCATGATCTCGCCCGGCGAGTTCATCCCCGTGGCGGAAAAATGCGGCTTCATGCCGGATATCGGCCGCATCGTCATCAGCAAGGCGATCGAGGAGGCTGCGGAATGGGACCGCGCCGGCATCGATTTCGGGCGCATCGCCGTCAATGTCTCGGGGACCGAGCTGCGCGAGCCGGACTTCGACGGCTTCCTGTTCGGCACGCTGGAACGCGCCGGGCTGCCACCGCAGAAGCTGGCGCTGGAAATCGTCGAATCCGTCATCCTCGATGACGAGAAGACCGGCATCGCCGCCAAGCTCCGCCACATCCGCGCCGCGGGCGTGCATCTCGAGCTCGACGATTTCGGCACCGGCTATGCCTCGCTCAGCCACGTCAACCCGAACGAGATCGATCGGCTGAAGATCGACCGCCGCTTCGTCCAGAACATCAACGAGAACGGCGACAACACCAAGATCGTGCGCGCGATCACCGAGCTTGCCCGCGGGCTCGGCATCTCGATCGTCGCCGAGGGCGCCGAGACCGAGGCCGAGCTGGACTCGCTGATGGCGATCGGCTGCGACCAGGTGCAGGGCTATTCGATCGCCTTCCCGATGCCGCAGGACAAGGCGCGCGAATGGCTGACGGCGCGCAGCCCGAAGAAGGCAAAGCTGAAGGTGCTGAAAGGCAGCCTCGCTTAGCGCGGCCGTCAAGAAAACTTGACATGCCCGGTCTGGCATGGCGGCCTGTCGTGACCGCAACCGGGTTTTGCGAATGCCGCTTCGTTACGTCCTGTCGCTGCTGCTGTTGATCGCATCGCCGACCCTGGCCGCCGATCGCACCGTCTACCTCACCTTCGATGACGGCCCGCTGAACGGCACCAGCAACATTCTCGACGTGCTGCAGGCCGAGCAGGTGCCGGCGACGCTGTTCATGGTCGGCATGCATGCCGAGGCCAATGCGGCAAACCGCGCGCTGGTGCGGCGGGCGAAGTCGATGCCGCTGGTGACGATCGGCAACCACAGCTACAGCCACGCCTATAACCACTACCGGCATTTCTACGGCGACACCGAAGGCGTGGTCGCCGACATGCTGGGGGCCAATGCCGTGCTCGGCCTGAAGCCTGTCGTGGATGCCCGGCTGCCGGGACGCAATGTTTTCAGGTTGCCCAGCTATTCGAAGAACGACAATTCGCTTGGCCAGGCGCAGGCCGGCCGCGAAGATCCGGACTATGAATTCGTCACGGCGTCGGGCTTCTGGCTTTACGGCTGGGACCACGAATGGGTGCACGAGGACAGCGGCAAGCCGGTGCAGAGCGTCGACCACCTGGTCAGCGAGATCGACCATCTGTTCGGCTACGGTCATTTCGCCAAGCCGCGCAAGCTGATCCTGCTCATGCATGACGAGATGTTCCAGGACGCTTTCGACGGCAAGGCGCAGCTGACGGCGCTGATCGCCGCGCTCCGGCTGCGCCACTACGCGTTCGGTGCGATACCGGACTACGACTGAGGCGGTTCGACATTCCGTCTGAGCATCGCCAGCACCTCGGCGAATTCGGTCAGCCTGTCATCGCCGATACCAGCCCGCAACCGCTTGTCGAAAGCAACCGCCGCAAGCCGCAGCTGCTCGAACAATGCTTCACCGGCCTCGGTGAGCGCCACCTGGTGGACCCTGCGGTTCTCCGGGTCGCGGCGGCGCGTCAGCAACCCTTGCCCCTCCATGCCGTTTAGGTGATGGGTGAGCGTCGCACCCTGGATGCCGATCATGTCGGCAAGCTCGCGCTGATTGGCCAGCTCCTTCGACTTGACGGAGAGCAAAGTCACCCAGACCGGCAGCGTTCCGCCGGCCTCGACCATCGCGGCATCGAAGGCCTGCGCCACGATCTTGGAGGTGCGGGCGAGATTCATGCCGACGGGCGGGCGATCAAACGGTGTCATGACCTGACAGTAGAGGAAGCAATCACAAGGCGAAACTCGGCTGCATGCATTGACATCTAATCGTTAGATATCTAACTTTGTCTTAATGATGACGCCGCATTCTTGTCGCGGCGTGCAGGCGGCGGGCGGCAGAGAGGAATGCGGTCATGCAATATGTCTACATAATCACGATCGGCTTGCATGTGATGGCCGGCGTCTTCTGGGCCGGCACGACCATTGCGGTTGCCCGCGATCCAGAGATCAAGGCGGAACGCTTCATCCGGCCGCAGCTTGGCGCCTCGGGCGTGGTGTTCCTGACCGGTTTGCTGCTCTGGTATTTCTTCCACGAGGGCGCTTTCGGCCCGATGGAGAAGGCGCTGGCGCTGGGCATACTGACGGCGCTGATCGCGGCCGGCGTGCAGGGCGCCGTCGTGGCCTCCGCCAGCAGGCAGCTGGCTGGCGCCGATCAGGCGACGCAAACCGAGCTGCGGGCTAAAATGACCAGGGGCGAACGCATCGCGGGCGGGCTGCTGGTCATCACCGTGTTTTGCATGGCGACAGCCAAGCTGTTTTGACATCGCACGGCCGGCGAAACCGACCGGGCGCGGCGCGCAGCCGACCGAAGCGGCAGGTGGCTCTCCTTGCGGAGGTCGGTTGCGCGCCACCAACCTTCAGATCCGGATCCCGAACCGTATCCCGTCATAGATGGCGGCGTGGATGTTGCGTGAAGCGACGGCGTCGCCGATGCGGAGCAGCACAAAGCCGGCTTCCGGATTGCGCGCCGGGAAGATCTCGCCGCCATTGACCAGCCGCTCATAGTCGACGGCGCCGCCGTTCTTCGACAGGGGTTTGAGCGACAGATAGAGATCGTCCAGCGGCGCGGTGCCGTACTCGACCACCACCTGGTCGACGCGCCGCTCGCCGCGCCAGCCGTCGGCGAAGTCCGAGGCGAGTTCGGCGATCAACTGGTTGCCCTCGCGCCGCACCGAGCGAAGCCTCGTATTGATGGTGACGGTGACGCCTTTCTCCTGGAAGGCGCGCATATAGGGCACGTGGTTCATGCCGCCCATTTCCGGCGCGAAGAAACGCTCCGGCGAAACCAACTCCAGCTTCGAGCCGCTGTTGGCGATGAGTTCGGCCGCGCCCATGCCCTGATGGCCGCCATTGTCGTCGTAAAGCAACACGTTCTCGGCCGGCTTGACGCTGCCGGCCATGATGTCCCAGCTCGACGTGACGAGACTGTCGCCGGCCGTCAACGGCGGATTCTGCGGTACGCCGCCGGTCGCCACGATCACAACATCCGGCGACAGCGACAGCACGTCGTCCTTCTCGGCCCAGGTGTCATAGCGGACCTCGACGCCAAGCCGGTCGAGCTCCGCCAACCGCCAGTCGATGATGCCGATCAATTCCTTGCGGCGCGGGTTCTGTGTCGCCAGGCGCACCTGTCCGCCGGCCTGGCTGGAGGCTTCCAGCACCGTCACCTGATGCCCCCGCTCGGCCGCGACGCGCGCGGCTTCCAGCCCGCCGGCGCCGGCGCCGACCACGACGACCTTTTTCCTCGGTCCTTCGCTCTTCGCGATGACATGGGGAATAGTCGCTTCACGGCCGGTCGCCGCGTTGTGGACGCAAAGCGCCTCGCCACCTTCATAGATCCGGTCGAGGCAATAGGTGGCGCCGACGCAGGGCCGGATCTCGTGCTCCCGGCCTTCCATGACCTTCCTGATGATGTGTGGATCGGCGATATGGGCGCGCGTCATGCCGACCATGTCGAGCTTCCCGGTGGCGATCGCGTGGCGGGCGGTGGCGACGTCGGAAATGCGCGCCGCGTGGAAGGTCGGGAATTTTGTCGCCGCCCTCACCTCGCCGGCGAAATCGAGATGCGGCGACGAACGCATGCCAGCCACCGGGATGACCTTGGTCAGCGACGCATCGGTTTCGATCGTGCCGCGGATGATGTTGAGGAAATCGACCTTGCCCGAATTGGCGAGCCGCCTGGCGATCTCGACGCCCACTTCCTTCGAGATGCCATTTTCGAAATCCTCGTCGGCGACCATGCGGATGCCGACGATGAATTTCTCGCCGACGGCGGCGCGCACGGCGTCGAGCACCATGTCGGTGAAGCGCAAACGGTTATCGAGCGAGCCGCCGAATTCGTCGTCGCGATGGTTGGTCAAAGGCGACCAGAAACCATCCATCAGGTGCCCGTAGGATTCGAATTCGATGCCATCGAGGCCCGCGGCCTGGCAGCGCTGCGCGGCCGACGCATAGTCGGCAACTATGCGCTCGATGTCCCAGTCCTCGATGGTCTTCGGGAAGGCACGGTGCGCCGGCTCGCGCACCGGCGAGGCCGAAAGCACCGGCAGCCAATCCGCCTTGTTCCAGCCCGTGCGGCGTCCAAGATGGGTGATCTGGATCATCACCTTGCAATCGTGTTCGTGGCAGGACTCCACCAGTTCGGCGAGCCAAGGCACGATCCTGTCGTCATAGACATGCAGATTGCCGAAGGCGGCCGGGCTGTCGCGCGAGACGATCGCCGAACCCGCCGTCATGGTCAGCGCCATGCCGCCCTTGGCCTTCTCGGCATGGTAGAGCCGGTAACGCTCCTTCGGCATGCCGTCCTCGGAATAGGCCGGCTCATGGCTGGTCGACATGACCCGGTTCTTCAGCGTCAGGTGCTTGAGCTGGTAAGGTTGGAGAAGCGGGTCGTTGCTGGTCATCTTCTTCCTGCCATTTCAATCGTGCTAATGAGCGGCCAAACACGCCGGGTCCGTCGGATCACGGCAATTCCAATCTCGCTTACGCCTGCCGTTCGGCATAGTTCCGACGGCGGCAAGGAGTCATCCATGACCGACGCCAAGAACCTCACCCAACTCGGCAAGCACGTCGAGACGCCACAGAGCCCCGAACAGGCGGTCCTGGAGACCGTGCCGTTCCAGCGCGGCGACGGGCCGCCGGCTATCGTGCGCTTCACCTGTCCCGAATTCACCTCGCTCTGCCCGGTCACCGGGCAGCCGGATTTCGCCCACATCGTCATCGACTACGCGCCCGACCGGACGCTGGTGGAATCGAAGTCGCTGAAATTGTTCATGACCTCGTTCCGCAACCATGGCGCCTTCCACGAGGAGTGCACGGTGATGATCGGCCGCCGTATCGTCGAGGTGACCAAGCCGCTCTGGCTGCGCGTCGGCGGCTACTGGTTCCCGCGCGGCGGCATCCCGATCGACGTGTTCTGGCAGACCGGCGCGCCGCCCAAGGACGTCTGGCTGCCCGACACGGGCGTTGCGCCCTATCGCGGAAGGGGCTGACCTAACCATCATCACTCGCACTGGTACTGGCTCAGCGCCCATTCGCCAGTCACAGACAGAAGGTCCGATATCTTCCAGTCGCCGCCAACTTTCTTCAGCTTCCATTCCAGCCGGTGCTGGCGGCCCTCGACGACGAAGGCAACGACCACCTTGGCCTGGTCACCATTGACGGCTTCGATGGTGCGCAAGCTCCTGTCGATGGCGAGCTTGTCGTAGTCAGCATTGTCGAGCGCCATATTGGGGTCGAGGCACTCGCCTTGCCCCGAGGCACGCAACGCATCGCTCTTGTCGAGCACGGTCTTGGCCGGATCGATGAAGTTCCTGCGCTGTGCCGGATCGAGTTCCAGCCCGAGATGCTCATAGAACGGCTTCACCACCGCCGTCGGCGACCCAGGCAGGACGGGCACGATAGGTGGCAGCGCGACGGGCGCGCCCGGCTGCGCCGGCGCCGCGTCAGGCGGCGACTTGTCGACCGCAGGCGGCGACTTGTCGACCGCAGGCGGCGAGGCTTCATCCGCCGGCGCATTACCGCCAGGGGATGCGTTCGGCGGTGGCGCGCCGAACAGGCCTTGCGCCAGGGCACCGCCGTTCAGCCCCGCGGCCAGCATCGACAAGCTCGACAGCGCGATGACGAGGCGGCGAAGCACGGCATCAGTCCGTCGAGGAACCGCATCCCAGCGCGCTGAGCTTCCAGTCGCTGGTCTTGGAGGTGATGTCGGCGATCTTCCACTTGCCGTCCACTTTCTTCAGCGACCACACCATTTCGCGTTTGGAGTCATCGCCTTGCGGGAAAAGGTTGAAGCTTGCCGTCACCTCGGCGGTGTCGCCATCGACGGCCTCGGCGAGCTTCAGCGTCTTCGACACGGTCTTCTGATCGAAATCCTGGGCGTCGAGGCCGGGATCGAAGTCGATGCAGGATACCTCGTCGGGCTTCTCCTTCTGCGCCTTGTCGTTTGCCTCGAACAGCTTGGTGACCGGATCGGTGAAGCGGTCGCGGTATTTCGCGTCCGCCTCGAACTTCACTTCAGGCACATAGAAGAACTTCACCGCGTTCGAAGCCGGTCCGGCGAGCGCGGCGCCGGGCAAGGCGATCGACGTGGCAACGGCAAGCACTATCGGCTTCATGCAGGATCTCCGGGGATTCGGCGGCGTGGCGGCAAGATCGCCACCACGCATCCTGCATATCGGCTTTTTTGCGGCTCATGAAGCCCGGGCGCGCTCAGGCATCCAGCCAGACGTTCTGGAAGTCCATTTCGTAGGTCTGGTGCATCGAATAGTTCTTCACCTTCTTGTTCATATGGCAGTAGAGCTTCTGCCAGAACGGCTGGATGATGACGCCGGAATCCTGCAGGATCGACTCGACGTCCTTCATCACCTCCTTGCGCTTGGCGACGTCGATCAGCGACAGCGCCTCCGCGAGCTTGGCGTCGAATTCCGGGTTGGAATAGGCCGTCTCGTTCCACGCCTCGCCCGTGCGATAGCCAAGCGCCAGCACCTGCACACCGAGCGGGCGCATGTACCAGATGGTCATGGAGTAAGGATATTTCGTCCAATCGTTCCAGAAGGTCGAGCCCGGCAGCACCGTGCGCTTCACCTTGATGCCGGCGTCGCGCAACTGGCCGGCAATCGCGTCGCCGGTGTTCTTCTGCCATTCGTCCTCGACGGTAATCAGCTCGTGCTCGAAGTCGGCCTGCCCGGCATCGGCCATCAGCTTCTTGGCGCCGGCGGCGTCGCGCTGCTTCTTGGGCAGCGGATAGTATTCGGGATGGATCGGGCTGACATGGTGGTTCTCGCCGATCGTGCCGCGGCCATTATAGCCCAGCTGCAGCACCTGGTTGTTGTCGACCGCCATCTGCAACGCGTTGCGCACCCGTTTGTCGTCATAGGGCTTGTGCGTGATGTTGGTGCGAGCGACGAGCGTGGTCGCCGTGGCGACTTCCGATTTCACCAGGTTCATCTTGTCCAGGATGTCGATGAAATCGGCGGGCGTCTCGAAATCGACGTCGATCTCGCCTGAGTCGAACGCGCTGACCGTGGCGTTGAAGTCGGTGCCGTAGTCAATGAATTCGACGCTGTCGAGCGGGGCTTCGCCACCCCACCACTTGCCGTTCTCGCGGCGTTTGACGACCGCCTTCGACCCGACCGCGTAGGACACCAGCTCGAAAGCACCGGTGCCGATCGGCTTCTTGATCGGATCGGCGCCATCCTTGTCGAAGTCCCGATGCACGACCAGCGCGGGATAGTCGGTGAAGCCCGGGATGATGGCGATATCGGCTTCGTTGAGCTTCAGCTTGACCGTGTGGTCGTCGACCTTGGTGATGGCGCCGTCCTTCGCCTTGCCGGTCTTGGCGTCGATCAGCGCGCCGACGCGGGCGGCCATGGAGTTGCCGGAGGCGCCCTTCTCGCACCAGCGGTTCAGATTGGCGACAACGTCGTCGGCGTTGAAGGCGTCGCCATTGTTCCAGGTGACGCCCTTGCGCAGATGCAACGTGTATTCGGTGGCAGTGTCGTTGACCTCCCAGCTTTCGAGCAGCACCGGCTCGAAAGTGAACTGGTGCGTGTAGCGCACCAGCGGCTCCAACCAGCAGCGGGTGACGTTCGCCATCTCCGTCCAGTCATAGGTGCGTGGATCCTTCTGCGCCTTGACCGACATCGCGGCATGCAGGGTTCCGCCCTTCTTCGGCTCGTCGGCCAAGGCCTTGGTCGGCGCGGCGAGGCCGAGCATGCCATAGGCGAAGGCCGTCGATGCGCCGAAGGCGCTCGCCAGTGCAAGGAATTCGCGCCGGTCTACCCGGCCCGCGCGCGCCTCCTCGGCCATGGCTTCGATAGCGGCCGGGACCCGGTCACCATTGCTTCTGAAAAGTGTCATTCTCTTTCTCCCATTGAATGATCGGGTCTTTTTGCCCGCTTGCTTGAACTGTAGTCTATCAACTAACACTGTCCGGCAGCTTTTCCTCACGCCGTGCGATCAAATCCTTGAGACCTTCGGCAATTCCCTCGTCGAGTTTCGGCTCCTGGTAGTCGGCGAGCATGTTGCGCGCCTTCTCGATGCCGCGTGTGTCGTGGTCCTTGGCGCCTTCGGCGCTCCACTGCTCGAAGGAATTGAAGTCCATGATGTTGGGCATGAAGAAGGCGCTTTCGAAATGCTCGAGCGTATGCTGCGTGCCGAGGAAATGGCCTTGCGGACCGACCTCGCGGATCGCCGCCATCGCCTCCTTGAAATCGTCGAAAGGCACGCCGCCGGCATATTTGTACCAGCCGACGAGCTGCTCGCAGTCGGTGGCGAATTTCGAGTAACCGCAGGTGAGACCCGCTTCCAGCCAACCGGCGGAATGCCAGATGTAGTTGGCGCCGGATAGGATCGCGGCATGCATCAGCATGTTCGCCTCATAGCCGGCCTGGGCATCGTTGAGCTTGGAGCCGACATGGAAGCCGGAGGTGCGCCAGGGCAGCTTGTATTTCCTGGCGAGCGCGCCCATCAGATACATCATCTGGGCGGCTTCGGGCGTGCCACCCATCGGCGCGCCGGTCTTCATGTCGACCGTCACCATGAACTGGCCGTAGATCTGCGGCGAGCCAGGGCGGATGAGCTGGGTCAGCGCCACGCCGGCAAGCGCCTCGGCGTTGACCTGCGCCACCGCGCCGACGGCGGAGGCCGAGGTCGATGCGCCGCAGAGCGCGAACGGCGCCAGGATCAGCGGCTGGTTGTTGCTCGCGTAGACCCGCATGGCGTCGATCATGGTGGCGTCCCACACCAACGGTGAATTGCAGTTGGTGATCGCCACCAGGACAGGATTGTCGCGTACGAACTCCTCGCCGAAGACGATGCCCGCCATCGCCATCGTGTCCTCGGCACGCTCCTTCGACGTGACGATGCCCATGAACGGCTTGTCGGAATGTTTCAGCGCCGAATGGATGATGTGCAGATGCCGCTTCGGCACCGCGATCTCCATCGGCTCGCAGATGACCGAGCTCGAGGAATGCAGCGCCGGCGCCATGTAGGCCATCTTGTGGAAATTGTTGAGGTCGGCGAGCGTTCCGTAGCGCCGCTTGTTGTCGAGGTCACGGATATAGGGCGCGCCGTACATCGGCACGAAGATCGAGTTCTTGCCGCCGACGCGCACGGTGCGCTCGGGGTTGCGCGCATTGAGCGTGAATTCCGGCGGAACCTTCGAGACCAGCTCCATGAGCAGCGCGCGGTCGATGCGCACGCGCGTTTCACGGACGTCGGCGCCTGCCGCCTTCCAGAGCTCGATCGCCCCGTCGTCGCGGAACTCGCAGCCGACCTCCTCGAGTATCTTGAGCGATTCCTCGTGGATCAGCTCGATCGCTTCATCGGGCACGATCTCATAGGCGGGGATCTTGCGCACAAGGGTCGGGAAAGACGCGACCGGGGCGCTGCGCAGCGCCTTGCGGCCGAGACGGCCACCTCCCCGGCGGTGGGTTTGTTCGGTCAATTCAGCGGCCGGTGCGTTCATGGAGCCTCCTTCTTCCCGCCGCCCACGTTAGCGAGGCAAAATATGGCTGTGACGCTGGAAAATCCTGATCTTCTGTATAAGCTGCGCTTATGCGAAGCCTGCGTCACCTCCTTCCCTCGGCCGGCAGCCTGATCGTCTTTGAAGCGGCCGGCCGGTTGTCGAGCTTCACCGCGGCCGGGCGCGAGCTCGGCATGACGCAGGCAGCCGTTTCCTACGCCGTTCGCGGCCTGGAAGAGCAGCTCGGCGCAAAACTCTTCCAGCGCCGCCACCGCCAGGTGCTTCTGACGGAAGCCGGCGAGCGCTTCCATGCCGACGTCTCGCTCGGCCTGTCGCATATCCGCAAATCGGCGGAGGACCTGCGCCTGCAGGCGACGGGCGGGCATGTGACTTTGGCCGCTTCGACCGCCTTCGGCTCGTTCTGGATGATGCCGCGCCTGCAGCAGTTCCGGGACGAACTGCCGGGCATCGATCTGCGCATCCAGACCGCAGATCGCGACCTCGACATCATCGCCGAGGGCATTCCGCTCGGCGTGCGCGGCGGCGTGCCGCGCGACTGGCCGGATTATCACTCGTTGTCGCTCTCCGATGAAGAGATCTTCCCGGTCGCGGGGCCGAGCTACCTCGCCAAATTCGGCATTCCGAAGACGGTCGAGGAACTGGCCACGCATCGGCTCATCCATCTGGAGGAGCCCTATCGCGAGGCGCCAAACTGGGACGAATGGTTTGCGTCCGCCGGCACCAGCCTACGCAATGCCGAACGCGGCCTGCGCATCAACGACTATGCCCTGGTCATCCAGGCGGTGATGGAGGGGCAAGGCATCTCTCTCGGCTGGCGGCATCTGGTCGAGCGTCTGGTGGCGTCCGGGCTGCTTGTGCCGGTGACCGATCATGTGATGCGGACCGGCATTGGTTTCCACGTCATCTGGCCGAAGAACCGCGAACTCAGGGATAACGCCCGCAGGGTCAGGGATTGGCTGGTGGCGCAGGCGTGAGCCGGGCGCGCCTTAACTGTTGCCAACGTCACTCCGCCCCTCCCCGACGCCATTCGAATCCGGCTATAGTCGCCGCATGCCCATCCGCCAGCTTTCCGAAACGATGATCAACCAGATCGCCGCCGGCGAGGTCATCGAGCGTCCGGCGAGCGTGGTCAAGGAACTGGTCGAGAATGCGCTCGACGCCGGTGCCTCGCGCGTCGAGATCGTCACCGCCGGCGGCGGGCTGAACCTTATCCGCGTCACCGATGACGGCTCGGGCATTTCGGAACCGGAGCTTGCGCTGGCGGTCGCGCGCCATTGCACCTCCAAACTCTCCGACGACATCCACGACATCCGCTCGCTCGGCTTCCGCGGCGAGGCCCTGCCCTCGATCGGCTCGGTCTCGCGGCTGTCGATCCGCTCGCGCACGGCAAGCGGCGACAGCGCGGCCGAGATCGGCATCGACGGCGGCCGCGTCTCGGCGGTGAAGCCGGCGGCGGCCAACCGCGGCACCACGGTCGAGGTGCGCGACCTCTTCTTCGCCACCCCGGCCAGGCTCAAATTCATGAAGGGCGAGCGCGCCGAAAGCTCGGCTACCGGCGACGTGGTGAAGCGCATCGCCATCGCCTTTCCCGCCGTGCGGTTCACGCTTGCCGGTCCGGACCGCACGACGCTGGAACTGCCGGCGACCGACGGCACGGCGGAAGGCCGGCTTGCCCGCGTCGCGCAGGTGATGGGCAAGGATTTCCCGGACAACGCCATTGCCATCGATGCCATCCGCGACGGCGTGCATCTTGCCGGCCACGTCTCGATCCCGTCATACACGCGCGCCAACGCGCTGCAGCAATATGCCTATGTCAATGGACGGCCGGTGCGCGACAAGCTGATCGCCGGCGCGATCCGCGGCGCATTCGCCGACGTGCTGCCGCGCGACCGCCATGCGGTGAGCGTGCTCTTCCTGTCGCTCGATCCTTCGACGGTCGACGTCAACGTCCATCCGGCCAAGGCCGATGTGCGCTTCCGCGATCCGGGCCTGGTGCGCGGCCTGATCGTCGGCGCCATCCGCGAGGCGCTGGCTGGCGCCGGCATCCGCGCGGCGACCACGGGGGCCGCCGGCATGATGGCGGCGTTCCGGCCGGGCGCCGCGCCCCATTCGCATCCAGGCCCGAGCAACGGCCATCGCAGCTACGAAGCCGCCTATCGCGCCCCTGGTTCCGGCGGCTTCGACCCGGCACGCTCGGTGCAACGCCCCCTCGACATGGGCTATGGCGAGGCAAGGCCGCGAGCCAATGGTTTTGCCGAGGACGACCAGGCGGCCTTCGACACCGGACCGCTCGCCAGCGCCGATGCACGGGCCGGCGTGGCCGAGCCGGCGGAAGCGCTGCTTGGCATGGTGCTGGGCGCGGCGCGCGCGCAGGTGCATGAGAACTATATCGTCGCCCAGACCCGGGATTCGCTCGTCATCGTCGATCAGCACGCCGCGCATGAGCGGCTGGTCTACGAGGCGCTGAAGAACGCGCTGCATTCGCGCGCGGTGCCTTCGCAGATGCTGCTGCTGCCCGAGATCGTCGACCTGCCGGAAGACGATGCCGAGCGGCTGGCGATGCATTCCGAAACGCTGGCCAAGTTCGGCCTTGGTCTCGAACGCTTCGGGCCAGGCGCGGTGGCGGTGCGCGAGACGCCGTCCTTGCTCGGCGAAACCAATGTGCAGCAACTCGTGCGCGACCTTGCCGACGAGATCGCCGACAACGACACGGTCGAGACGCTGAAGGAGCGGCTGGACAAGATCGCGGCGACCATGGCCTGCCATGGCTCGGTGCGTTCAGGTCGGCTGCTCAAGGCCGAGGAGATGAACGCGCTGCTGCGCCAGATGGAGGCGACGCCCGGTTCGGGCACCTGCAACCATGGCCGCCCGACCTATATCGAGCTCAAGCTCGCCGATATCGAGCGGCTGTTCGGGCGGCGGTGAACCCGCGTTGGACGCCAAGCTACCGCTTCAAATTCACCACGATCACGCCGCCCAGCGCCAGCGCGCCGCCGAGGATGCCGAGCAATGAAGGCACTTCGCCCAGCCAGAAGAAGCCTATCAGCGCGGAGGTCGGCGAGACCAGATAGAGGAAATTGGAGGCGCGCGCGGCAGGCAGGCGAGAGAGCGCGGTTGCCCAGGCTGCGTAGGCGATCATCGAGGGCACGATGCCGAGATAGATGACGGCGCCGAGGCCGGCATGATCGGCGACCGCGGCCTGCCGGAACGCCTCGGGCAGGAAGGGCGACAGGCAGAGCGCGCCGAGCACCATGTTGGAGGCGGCGATCGTCAGCGGATGATGGCGGGCAAAGAGCGGCTTCTGGACGATGGTGTTGACGGCCGAGCATAGCGCCGAGCCAAGCACCAGCAGCGCGCCGGCGTTGAAATGCAAGCCGTGCCCGTCGGCAACCGCGATGATGCCGATGCCGGTGAAGGAGATCACCGTGCCGAGCCAGGCCATGCCGGAAAAGCGCTCGCCAAGCAGCGCCATCGCCATGATCGCGGTGAAGATCGGGCTGACATTGATGATGAAGCCGGCCGCGCCCGCCGAGACGGTGAGCTCGCCGAAATTGAGCATGGCGGTGTAGAGCGCGACGAAGATGGCGCCTCCAAAGGCGAAGCGCCACAGCTCGTGGATCCTGGGCAGCGCCGGGCGCTTCACCGCGAGGAAGATGGCGGCCGGGGCCGCCGCGATGGCAAAGCGCAGCGCCCCGAGCTCCAGCGGCTGGAAGGCGGTGAGGCCTGCTCGGATCGCCGGGAAAGCCGAGGCCCAGCCGAGAACCGTCAGCGTCACCGCGATAGCGGCGGTGCTGTCCATGCGCTGTGTCTCATTCAACGTGCCGGTGTAAGCGCTCATCGCCATAGCCTCGTCTTTCTGTGTCATGGACGCAGAAAACGCCATTGCCGGCCAATTGACAAACGACCAATTCGAGAGTCAGCTGTGAGTATGGATCACAGCTCGGACCAGCTCCTGCCCTTGGAAACCTTGCGCGCCTTCGATGCGGCGGCGCGGACCGGGAGCTTCTCGGCGGCGGCGGAAAAGCTCAATCTCACGCATGGCGCGGTCAGCCGTCAGATCGCCAAGCTGGAAGACTGGTTGGGATTGAAAGTTTTCGAGCGCAACGCGCGCGGCGTGACGCTGACGATCGAGGGCAACCGCCTGCACTTGAGGACCGCCGAGGCCTTCGCGCTGATCTCGTTCAACTCCGACCGCTGGGTCGAGCCGCGCGGTACCGCCGTGGTGCGACTGGCCTCGATCCCTTCGGTGAGCGGGCTGTGGCTGATGCCGCGCATGGCCGCATTGGAGAACAATCCGACGCGGCTGCGCATCGTGCTCGATGTCGACAACCGGCAGGCCGACCTCGCCGACGAGGGCATCGACCTTTCGGTGCGCTGCGGACGCGGCCGCATTCCCGGCCGCGTCTCGGTGCAGTTGTTCGAGGAACAGGTTTTTCCGATCGCCTCGCCGGAACTCGCGAAGGAGATCGGACGAGGCGACCCTGCCCGGCTGCTCAAATTCCCGCTGATCAACGATTCCGACGCGTCCGCCTGGCGCGCCTGGTTCGCCGCGCAAGACGTCGACTACCGCCCTCGCTCGCAAGACAGGCGTTTCGAGGACTATAATCTCGTGCTGGACGCCGCTGCATATGGGCTCGGCATCGCGCTGGCGCGACCGCCGCTCACCGCCGACCAGCTTGGATCCGGCCGCATCGTTACCGTCGACGAACGCGTTGCGCTCAATCCGGTGTCCTATTGGATGGACCGCCCCGTCGGCCGTCCACGCGCGGCCGCGGCGGAACTGGCCCGGCGCATCGCCGCGCAGGCCGGGCTCGCGCCGGAGACCGTGGAGGCTTTCCTGCAGGACGACAGCTAAGGCGGTTTCGCGCGCGGAAAGCCGAACTGTTTTCCGCAATTGCTCGCGGATCAACGAAGCAGCAGCACCATGATCGTGGCGGTCACCGCCGAGACGACGGCCGTGACGACCGAGATCGTCCACAGCGATATCGGGGCTGGTTCCGATCGCGGAGCGTGTCCAGCCGGACGAACGGACGAACCGCGCGGCTGCGGCGCGTTCGCGTTGGCGGCGACCAGCACCGCGGCGGGAGCGACGGCTGGCGAAAACGTGGACAATGGCACCCCCGCCGGCCTGGGCATGGTGTCGGCGACCGTCGCCTGGGGCGGGGCGAAGCCGCGCGGAGCCTGATCGGCGTCTGGCGCGGCCCTGCCCGCCGAGGGTCTTGCGGGCGCCTCGTCCGCGGCGGTGTCGGGCTCCATGACGGCCCGGTAAGCGCTCTCGATCTCGGAAGACGACAGGCGTTGCGACGGCTGAGCGGAGGGGCGCGGCTGCGCGCTTTGCAGACACTGCGCCGCAATTTGCGCCGCCTGGGTGATCGACGGCGCCGGCGGCTGAACGAGCGCCTTGACCAGCGCGGCGACCGCCGGATCGGGCTTGGGCGACGGCACCGCCGGCGGGGTGAGCGCTTCGCCGATCAGCGTGTTCAAGCGGGTCGAGGTGATGTCCATGCCGGCTTCCGGAAACCATTCTGCCGCTCCAGCCATACTGCGTGAGCATTGCGTCAAGCTTGACGTTGCTTGCGATTTGTGGCGATTGAAACCAGATGAACCCAAGCGTCCTTTCATGATGAACCGTTTCGAAGGCCCGGGCGGCAGGGAAGCCCGGATCCGTTATCTCGACGGCGACTTCCAGGTCACCAGTCCTGGCTCGTTCGTGCGCTGCGCGGTGACGGGCGAGAACATTCCGCTCGACGAGCTCAAATACTGGAGCGTCGCCCGGCAGGAGCCCTATGTGAACGCGGCGGTCTCGCTTGCCCGCGAAATCGAGATGCATCCGGAACTGCGCAAGCGGGGATAGGCGTACCTACTGGCGGCCACGTTGCGCCCGATAGCATCTTACGCAGAGTACCGCGTTGAAAAACTTCAAGAAATCTCTCAAGGCCCTTGTTCGCGCGCCGTTCGTCCTGCGTGCGGGATTGCGCGATCGGACGGTGGCGAACGCCCCCAGGTTCAAACTGACGGCCTGCGCGATCTTTCGCGAGGAAGCACCATTCCTGTCCGAATGGATCACGTTCCACCGCAACGTGGGATTTGAACACTTCTATCTCTACAACAACTTCTCGACCGACGACTTCAAAGCGGTGCTGGAGCCGTTCATCCGCGAGGGTCTGGTCACGCTCATCGATTGGCCGCGTCCGCAGGGACAGGTGTCAGCCTATCGGGACTGCATCCGCAGACGATGGCGCGAAGCCTTGTGGATCGCGCTCATCGACATCGACGAGTTCCTCTTCGCGCCCGACGGGCGAGACGTTCCTTCCGTGCTCAAGGCCTACCGCGACCTTCCAGGCGTCTGTGTCTGGCATGCCTATTACGGCTCATCAGGCCATGTCGAGCGGCCGCAAGGCCCGGTGATCGAAGCCTACACGATGCGAGCCGGGCCGGACATCACGACAGCCAAGACGATCGTCAACCCGCGCATGGTCTACAAGGTCGACGTTCATCTTTGCAAATTCTGGACCGGCGAAGGCAAAGATACCCATCGACGAACCATCGTGGATCCCCATCGACGAATCATCGCGCCCGATATGGCCCCCAAACTCGATGTCCTGAGGATCAATCACTACTGGTCACGATCGCTGGCCGACCTCGACCGGAAGAGCCGGCGTGGCGACGCGGTGCTTGCCGTCCAGAAAGACAGGGATTGGCATTTCGCCTTCGAAAGCAAGCTCAACGTCGAGCGCGACGAGGCGATCCTGGAGGCGATGCGGCGCGCCGAGGCGATGCGGTGCGCTGGCTAAGGCGCTTGCTACGGCCTATTCGCCGCGCCGCCGCCGGGCTTTCCGCCTGACCGGATCAGCCGGGCGGAACACCCGAAAACTCAGCCCCGTATCTTGCGCTGACGCCAGGCGTCCAGCGTCTCGTCGATGATGCGTTCAGGCACCTGATCGAGCTCGAACAAGGCCTCGATGTCGAGCACGTCCAGTTGATCGAGGAAACCGGCGGGCATCTCGCCATGGCGCAGCCGCGCGGCGTCCTTCGCCGTGGTGACGAGGCGCAGCCCCTCCCGTCGGGCGAGTGCCAGGAGATCGCCAAGCTCGTCCTGGGCGTAGAAATGATGGTCTGGAAAGGCGCGCGACAGAGCGACTTCGCCGCCCGCGCCGCGCACCGTGTCGAAGAATTTCTCCGGATGGCCGATGCCGGCGAAAGCAAGGAAGCGGCCGCCGGCGAAACGCGACGGGGTCGCCGGCTCGACATGAGCCAGGAAGATCGGCCGGCCGGCGCGCGCCGCCTGGCGCACGACGCCGTCGGCGGCGGCCCCCTCACCCATCTTCAGCAAGCCGCTGGTGAAGACCAGTTGGTCGACGATTTTGGCGCGGAGCGGCCCACCCGGGATGACGCGGCCGTTGCCGATGCCGAAGCGGGCATCGACCACCACCAGCGCATAGTCGATGTGGATGCGCGCCGACTGGAAGCCGTCATCCATGATCAGGAAGTCGCAGCCATGTTGCTCGATGAGCAGCCTGGCGCCGGCGGCGCGATTCGCGGTCACCGCGACCGGCGCATGTACGGCCAGAAGCAGCGGCTCGTCGCCGACATGCTTGGCGGCGTCGTGATGCGCATCGACGACATGCGGCTTGGCGAACGAGCCGCCGTGGCCGCGCGACAGGAAACCGGGCGTGAGCTGCATACGCCTTGCTTGCTTCGCCAGCGCGATGGCGACCGGCGTCTTGCCGCTGCCGCCGACAGTGAGGTTGCCGACGCAGAGCACGGGGGCAGCGACCTTCTCGCGCGGCGCATGGCGCATCCTGCGACCGGCCACCATCCCATAAACCGCCGAGGCCGGCGACAGCGCCAGCACGCGCCAGTCCGGTTTCTCCCACCAGAAGGGAGGCGCCTCGCTGGTCATGGCGCCGGTTCCGCGCATTTTGGTTTTGCGCATGATCCCATCCAAAAATCGGATCCGATTTTTGGGGTCATGCCTAGAGCATGATGCCGAAAAGTGTGAAGCGGGACGACATCATGCTCTCTTCTCCGACTCTAGCGCCCGCTTGCGCCTTTCAGGCGCGCCTTGACGACCAGCGGCTGGATATAGGGCTCCAGCGATTTCAGCGTGCGGGCAAGGGCGCCGCGCATCTCGTCGACGGTGGCCGCGCCAGCCGCGATCATTTCGTGGCGCGCCGCCTCGTTGGTCAAAAGGAAATTGACGGCGCCGGTCAGCATGTCGCGGTCGCGCACAAGCTTGGCGCCGCCGCTGTCGAGCAGGCGCTGATAGGCCTCGCGGAAATTCTGCACGTTGCGGCCGGCAAGCACCGCGGTTTCCAGCATCGCCGGCTCGAGCGGGTTCTGCCCGCCTTCGGAGGTCAGCGAACGGCCGACGAAGGCGATCTCGGTCAACCTCAGGTAAAGCCCCATTTCGCCGATCGTATCGCCGAGCAGGATATCGGTGTCGGGCCCGATGCGGTCGCCCTTGCTGCGGCGCGCGATATTCAGCCCCATGCCGGAAATCTGTGCGGCAAGCGCTTCCGCGCGGTCGGGGTGGCGCGGCACGACGATGGTCAAGAGGCCATGATGGCGCTGGTGCAGGCTGGCATGGACCTCCGCGGCCACGACCTCCTCGCCGTCATGCGTCGAGATCGCGGCCCAGGTCGGGCGATCACCGATCTGGCGCTGCAAGGTGGCGAGAGCCCGCTCGTCGACCGGCGGCGGATTGGTGTCGACCTTGAGGTTGCCGGAAACGGTGACCGGCCGGGCGCCGAGCGCACGGAAGCGCTCGCCGTCGACATCCGACTGGGCGATGACATGGGCGAGGTTCTCGAACAGCGCCTCGGCGACACCTGCGCGCTTCTTCCACGAAGTGAAGGAGCGGTCCGAGAGCCGGCCGTTGACGAGCACCTGCGGCACGTTGCGGGCGCCAAGCTCGAGGATGGTCATCGGCCAGATTTCCGATTCGGCGATGATCGCCAGTTCCGGCCGCCAGTGGTCGAGGAAGCGACTCACCGCGGGCTTCAGGTCGAGCGGCACATATTGGTGGATGATGCGGCCGCCGAGGCGCTCGTCGGCGACCTTGGCAGAGGTCACGGTGCCGGTGGTGAGCACGATGTTGACGCCGTAATCCAGGATGCTTTCCACCAGCGGCACCACGGCGATCGTCTCGCCGACGCTTGCGGCATGAATCCAGATCACCGGGCCTTCCGGGCGCGGCCTGCCGGCCACGCCATAGCGCTCGCGGCGGCGGACACGGTCTTCCTTGCCGCGCGAGGCACGCCAGGCGACATAGGGACCAATCAGCGGATAGGCGGCCGCCCCCGCATAGCGGTAGGCCGTGAGGGCCGCACGCGCCCAGCGCTCACTCATTTGGCGCCATCCACAAGGCGGTAGGCCTCGGCCGTCGCGGCGTTGAGGGAAGCGGTCACCTCCTGGCGCTTGCGCTCCATCTCGGCGTCGTCGGCGTCGGCCGGCACGAAGACCGGCGTGCCGACGACGACCGCGGAGCGGCCGAAAGGCAGGTTGATGGTGGTCTTGTCCCAGCTCTTCTCCAGCACCTTGCGGCGACTGGTGGCGATGGCCGAGGGCAGGATCGGCCGGCCGGAAAGCCTCGCCAGAAGGACGATGCCTAGCCCGGCGTCGCGCGGCGTGCCGTGCGGGATGTCGGCGATCATGGCGACATTCTTGCCGGCGACGAGCGACTTCTTCAGCGCGATCAAGGCCTTGGCGCCGCCTTTGTCGAGATGCCTCGAACTGTCGCGGCCGCCGGAGCCACGCACCGCCTCGATACCGAATTTCTCGATCATCAGCGCCTGGAGCTCGGCGTCGGCGCTGCGCGAAACCATGGCGACCAGCTTCCGGCCCTCGGGGTAGTAGGCTGGGGTCAGCAGATGCTGGCCGTGCCAGAGCGCGATGATGCCGGGCTCGAGATGCGCGTAAGCGCCGCCGGCAACCTGGGTCGAACCTTCGACCAGCGGACTGGTGACGCGAATCAGACGCACGAACCAGGCGAACAGGCCGGCGATGAAATTCTTGACGAAACTCGACTGCGCCAACGGCTCGCGAATGCGCCGCCACAGCGTGCGCGTTCCGCCGCTTCTGGCGGAGCGCCGCTCGGTCGCCCCTTTCACCGCTTCATGCTCCATCGACGTCAACCGCCGACCTTTGATTCTGGATCGAGCAAACGGTGCAGATGAACAACGAAATAACGCATATGGGCATTGTCGACACTAGCCTGCGCCTTGGCTTTCCAGGCGCCAAGCGCGGTCTGATAGTCGGGATAGATGCCGACAATGTCGAGGGATTCGAGATCACGGAACTCGGTTCCACCCAGCTTTTTCAGCTCGCCGCCGAAAACCAGGTGCAAAAGCTGTTTCTTTCCGTCTTCCACGGCGATGCCGATCCTTCGCATATTCATGAATTGTGACAGGTCTAGACCAAAGCGGGCGGTTTTGGAACCGCCGACTACCTCACCCGTCGTCAAGCCCGGCAATGACGCCGGTGAGCACGCCGAGCAGTTCGCCACTGCCGGCAGCGAGCGCGCCGTGATTGATCACTTCGCCGGCATAACGCGGCGGCTTGCCGGCGCGGTCGAGCAGCGCGCCGCCGGCCTCGGTGAGGATGAGATCGGCGGCGGCGATGTCCCAGTCATGCGCACTCGGCTTGACGAAGGTCGCGTCGAGCTTGCCGGCGGCAATCATCGCCAGCCGGTAGGCGAGCGAAGGGATGTAGGCCGTCCGCCGCAGCCTGTCCTGCCAGGCCTCCGGCATCAGGTCGACCAGCGGCTTCGGTCCGCCGATATCGACGCTTTCGCCCAGCGGACGCACATGGATACGCTTGTCGTTGAGATAGGCGCCCTCGCCCGGCAGCGCCCAGTAAGTCTCGCGCTTGGCCGGGCATTCGAGCACGCCGGCGAGCGAGCGGCCGTCCTCGACCACGGCGACGCTGACGCACCAGGAATGCAGGCCGTCGAGAAAGCCGCGCGTGCCGTCGATCGGGTCGACGACGAAGGTGCGGCGGGCCGACAGCCTGGCGTGGTCGTCGGCGGTCTCCTCCGACAGCCAGCCGTAATCCGGGCGCGCCCTGAGCAAGGTCTCGCGCAGGTAGGCATCCGCCGCATGGTCGGCCTCGCTCACCGGCGAGGTGCCGCCCTTCATCCACACCTGCGGGTTGTTGCCGAAATAGCGCATGGCAATCAGGCCGGCCTCGCGGGCCGCTTCGCGCACCAAAGCGAGGTCTTCGCGGGCCTCGGCAAGATTGATCGCATCAAGCTCCTGCAAGGGTCATTCCTTCGATCAGGAGCGTCGGCGCCGCCGTGCCGAAATTGCGGTCGAGATCGCTGGCAGGCACCATGTTGAGGAACATGGTCTTCAGGTTCGAGGCGATCGTCACCTCGGCCACCGGATAGGCCAAGGCGCCGTTCTCGATCCAGTAGCCGGAAGCGCCGCGGCTGTATTCGCCGGTCACCATGTCGACACCCTGGCCGAACACCTCGGTGACGTAAAAGCCGCTCTTCAGCGACGCGACTAGGTCTTCCGGTGAGCGATCGCCGGGCTCAATGGCAAGGTTGGTCGAGGATGGCGAAACCGACGAACCGCTGCGCGAGCCGCGTCCATTGGTGACGAGACCGAGCTCGCGCGCGGCCGATGTCGACAGGAACCAGTGGTTCAGGACGCCCTTCTCGACCATCAGCAACTTGTCGCCCTCGACCCCTTCGCCGTCGAAGGGGCGCGAGGCCTGGCCGCGCCGCCGCAAAGGCTCGTCGGTGACGGTAATCCCGGCCGAGGCCACCTGCTTGCCCATCATGTCGCGCAGGAAGCTGGTCTTGCGGGCGACAGCGGCGCCGTTGATGGCGCCGGCGAGATGGCCGGCAATACCGCGCGCGACACGCGGATCGAAGACCACGTCGACCGGGCCGGTCGCGGCCTTGCGGGCGCCAAGGCGACGCACGGCGCGCTCGCCGGCCTTGCGGCCGATCTCTTCCGGCGCGTCGAGATCGGCGAAATGCTGGCGCGAGGAGAACTCATAGTCGCGTTCCATCGCCGTGCCCTGACCGGCAATGACGCTGGTCGAGCGCGAGAAGCGCGAGGCGACATACTGGCCGACAAAGCCGTGCGAGGTGGCGAGAACCAGGCCGCCCAGGCCGGCGCCGGCGCTGCTGCCCGCGGAATTGGTGACGCCCTTGACGGCCAATGCCGCCGCTTCGGCGGCAAGTGCCGCTTCCTTCAATTGGTCGGCCGACACCTCGGTCGGGTCGAAGAGATCGAGATCGACCAATTTGCGGGCCAGCAGCGCGGGATCGGCGAGGCCTTGGAACGGGTCCTCGGGTGAGACCCTGGCCATGGCCACCGCGCGCTCGGCGAGCGCCTTCGGATCGGAAGCGGCGGTGGCCGAGACGCTCGCCACGCGCTGGCCGACGAAGACGCGCAGCGACACGTCTTCGCTCTCCGACGATTCGGTGCCCTCGACCTTGCCCAGCCGCACCGACACGCCGGCCGAGCGGCCGCGCACCGCCACCGCGTCGGCCGCGTCGGCGCCGGCACGTCTGGCAGCCTCGACGAGCGCTGCGACGCGATCAGTCAATTTCGCTGCGTCGAGCTTGTCGGTCATGCGTTTGTTCCTGTTTGTTCAAGTGGTCCGTCAGGGTTGCGCGCCACGTCAAGCCCTGCGTCCATGAATGCCGAAGCACCAACTGTCGCACCATCTATTGTTCCACCAACGCTAGTGCAATGGCGGATGCGGCAATCTCAAGGCAATCACCGTGCTTCGTGCGGGATGCGTTGCCGCGGCGCAGGAAGAAACCGTCAGCCGGCCACCGGCGCCCAGATCACGTCGTCGATCCTGGCGGCACCCGTCGCCAGCATCACAAGCCTGTCGAAGCCGAGGGCCGAGCCGCTTGCCTGCGGCATGAGAGCCAGGGCGGCGAGGAAATCCTCGTCCAGCGGATAGCGCTCGCCATAGACCCGCTCCTTCTCGTCCATCTCGGCGGCAAAGCGGCGGCGCTGCTCGGCCGGATCGGTCAGCTCGCCAAAGGCGTTGGCGAGCTCGACGCCGCAACAATAGAGCTCGAAGCGCTCGGCGACGCGCGGATCCTGCTGGCTCGGGCGGGCGAGCGCCGCCTCCGAAATCGGATAACCGTAGAGGATGGTCGCTCGCCCCTGCCCCAGCGCCGGCTCGATCTTCTCCACCATCACCCGGCTGAACAGGTCGGCCCAATTGTCGTCCGGCGCGGTGCGCAGGCCGGCCCTTGCCAGCGCCGCATGAAGTCCTTCCCGATCGGTGCTTCCGTCGGCGGCAACGGTCGCCAACAAGTCGATGCCGGCGTAGCGCATGAAGGCCTCCGCGACGCTCAACCGCTCGGGCTCGGTGAAAGGATCGGCCTCGCGGCCGCGAAAACGGAAGCTTTTGGAACCGGCCCTTTCCGCCGCGAGCGCCAGGAATTCGGCGCAGTCGGCCATCAGGGTCTCGTAGGTTTCGCCGACGCGATACCATTCCAGCATGGTGAACTCGGGGTGGTGCAGCGGCCCGCGCTCGCGGTTGCGCCAGACGGCGCCCAGGCTGAAGATGCGTTTCTCGCCCGCCGCAAGCAGCTTCTTGCAGGCGAATTCCGGCGAGGTGTGGAGATAGAGCGGCCGGCGCGAGGCGTCCGGTCCGACCGCCTCGGTGGCGAAGGCGGCAAGATGCGCCTCGTTGCCCGGCGAGACCTGCAGCGCCGAAGTGGTCACCTCGATGAAGTCGCGGTCCGCGAACCAGCCGCGCAGCGCCGAGGCGATGGCATTGCGCGCCATCAGCCGGGGCCGACGGTCGGCATGGACATGCGGCGTCCACCAGGGCGAAGCGGCGGTCATGGGCAGGAAAATCGCGCGGAAGGCTGGCGGTTCGGCGCAAGATGCGCTAGGGCGCACGCGATGGCCGCCGTCGCCGCTTCGCGGAAATCGACGCTTGCAGGCCGAAAAACTCGAACGGGATCGAATATCGTGGTCAAGGTCATCGCCAGCTCCTTACGCAAAGGCAACGTCGTCGATAAGGACGGCAAGCTCTATGTCATCCTCTTTGCCGAAAACATCCACCCTGGCAAGGGCACGCCGGTGACCCAGCTCGACATGCGCCGTATCGGCGACGGGGTGAAAATCTCGGAACGCTACCGCACGACCGAAATGGTCGAGCGCGCCTATGTCGAGGAGCGTGAGCACACCTTCCTTTATTCCGACGGTGAAGGCTTTCACTTCATGAACCCCGAAAGCTACGACCAGGTCGTGGCCTCGGAGGGCGTGGTTGGCGACTTCGCGCCTTATCTGCAGGAAGGCATGGCCGTGCAGCTCGCGCAGTTCAACGGCGTGCCGATCTCGCTGGTGCTGCCGCAGCGCGCCACGTTCGAGGTGGTCGAGACCGAGCCGGTCACCAAGGGCCAGACGGCGTCTTCCTCCTACAAGCCCGCGGTGCTTTCGAACGGCGTACGCACCGCCGTGCCGCCACACATCTCGGCCGGCACGCGCATCGTGGTGATGACCGCCGACGGTTCCTACGTCGAGCGGGCCAAGGACTGAGGGTTCACCGCAGTTCAATTGCCCGCGGCTCGCCTGAGACCAGGCGGGCCGCTTTCCGTTTTGAACCGCTTATCGTCAGGCCGTCGTTTCCACCGTCAGACCTGCGGCCTTCCATTCCGGCATGCCGTCCTCGAGACGGCGTGCCGAGAGACCGAGCGAACGCAGCGCTGCGACCGCCTCGAAGGACATGACGCACCACGGGCCACGACAGTAGGCGACGATTTCGCGGTCGGGAGCGGAGGCGGCAGACCACGCTTTGACCTCGCCCAGCGGGACGTTGATCGCGCCGGGCACATGGCCGAGCGCGAATTCGTCCGCCGGACGGACGTCGATCAGTGTCACCAGCCCATCGCGCATCAGCGTCCGAAGCTCGTCGCGGGTAACGGGCAGCATATCGTCGCGCGCATCGAAATAGCCGCGCACGATACGGTCGACCTCGGCAAGCTGCCGCTCGGCGACGCCGCGCACCGCGGCAAAGGCCGAAAGCACACTCTCATCTGCCAGCGAATAATGCACGAACTTGCCATCCCGCTCGGCCGCGACGATGCCAGCGCGGCGCAGCGCCTGCAGATGCTGGGAGATGTTGGCGACCGGCTGGCCGAGCTTGGCGGCCAGCGCTTCGACACTGCGCGCGCCCTGCGCCAGATGCTCGATCATTTCCAGGCGCAGCGGATGTCCGAGCGCCTTGGCGACGATCGCGAATTGCTCGTAGAGCGCCTGTTTCGGATTGCGGATTGACATCGGCCCTTCTGAGATGCATCGTCATTCAATAGAATTATTGAATGATAGTTTCGACACGATGTCAAGCCGGGCGACTAGCCAGCGCGGCGCGTCAGTGCGGAGGGAAACGCGATGATCCTCAGGCAGTTCCTGCATACCAACCCGGTTGCCGCTTCCTATCTGTTCGGCTGCGGCGGCAAGGCTTCCGCTGCGGTCGTCGATCCGGTCGGCGACATCGTCCCCTATGTCGAGGCGGCGCGCGCGTCCGGCATGCGCATCCTCTATGTCGTCGACACGCATATCCATGCCGACCACATTTCGGCCGGGCGCGCGCTCGCGGGGGCAACCGGCGCCGAATACGTGCTGTTCGAGGGCGCCGAAGCGGGCTTCCCGTTCCGGCGCGCCAGGGACGGCGAGGTGCTGGAACTCGGCAATGTCACGGCGACCGTCATGCACACGCCGGGCCATACGCCGGAGCATCTGAGCCTTCTGGTCACTGACCGGACGCGGTCGGCCGAGCCATGGTTCGTGCTCACCGGGCACACACTGATGGTCGGCGATCTCGGCCGCACCGAACTGGCCTCCAGCGCCGAGGACGGAGCCCGCGCCCTCTACGCCAGCGTGCGGCGGCTGAAGGAATTGCCCGACCATATCGAGGTGTTGCCGGGCGCCTATTCGGGCTCGGTGTGCGGCCGCTCGCTGAGCGGCAAGCCGACTTCGACCATCGGCTTCGAGCGGCGCTTCAACAAGGCCTTCCGCATCGACGACGAAAGTGAGTTCGTCGCCGCCATGACCGCGGACATCCCGCCTCCCCCGCCGGACGCCGCCCGGACCCGGGCGACGAACGCCGGAGCGCAATCTTGAGCGCAGCCGCCAGCGCCGTCGCGCTCGGCCTCAAGGCCAACTGGAAGCAGTTCGCGCTCCTTGTGCTGGTCAACGCCTTCGTCGGCGGCATGGTGGGCATCGAGCGCACGGTCGTGCCGCTGATCGGCGCGGAGGAATTCGGCGTCGCATCGACCACGCTGGTCGTCTCCTTCATCGTCAGCTTCGGCGTGGTCAAGGCCTGCGCCAATCTCGTCTCCGGCCAACTTGCCGACACGTGGGGCCGCAAGCACGTGCTGATCCTCGGCTGGCTGTTCGGCCTGCCGGTGCCGTTCATCATCATTTGGGCACCGAGCTGGGGCTGGATCGTCGCCGCCAACGCGCTGCTCGGCATCAACCAGGGGTTCGCCTGGTCGATGACGGTGATCATGAAGGTCGACCTCGTAGGGCCGAAATCGCGTGGGCTCGCCGTCGGGCTCAACGAATTCGCCGGCTACCTCGCCGTCGGCGTCACCGCCTTCCTCACGGGCTATCTGGCCAGCCGCTACGGGCTGCGCCCGGTGCCGATCTATCTCGGCGTCGGCTACGCGGTCCTGGGTGCGGCGCTATCGATGCTGCTCGTGCGCGATACGCGCGAGCATGTGCGGCTGGAGCTGGCCACCCATCCGAAGGCAGCGTCACCGCTCAGCTTCCGCGAGATCTTCCTGCTCACCTCCTTCGGCGACCGCAACCTGTTCGCCGCCTCGCAGGCTGGTCTGGTCAACAACCTGAACGACGGCATGAGTTGGGGGCTGTTTCCGCTGTTCTTCGTCGCCAACGGCCTCGGCGTCGAGCGGATAGGCATCCTCAAGGCGGTTTATCCAGCGGTCTGGGGCATCTTCCAGGTCGCGACCGGGCCGTTGAGCGACCGCTGGGGCCGCAAGGGGCTGATCGTCGCCGGCATGTGGGTACAGGCGGCGGGGCTTCTGCTTACAGCCATGACGCGCGATTTCAGCTGGTGGCTGCTGGCGAGCGTAATGCTCGGCCTCGGCACGGCGATGGTCTATCCGAGCCTTATCGCGGCGGTGTCGGACGCGTCGCATCCTTCCTGGCGGGCGCGCTCGCTCAGCGTCTATCGCTTCTGGCGCGATCTCGGCTATGCGATCGGGGCGCTGGCCGCCGGACTGATCGCCGACTTCTTCGGCTTCGTCGCGGCGATCATGGCGATCGCGGCGCTGACTTTCCTGTCGGGCGCGATCGTCGCGATAGCGATGCGCGAGACGCGCGCCGCGCCGGTTGCAACCGGCGCACGATAGCCGGGACCGCCCCGAAACGCGGGGCCGCGTTTACGTTAATGGAAGCTTGATGCTGCACGTGACCTGGCTGTCCGCTACAATTTGGGCAGGTAGATTTCCTCGAGATCGTTCATGAGCAATCCGAACCGCATGCCGTGGGTGGACACGGCAAAAGGCCTTTCCATCATCCTGGTGGTGATGATGTATTCGGCCTACAACACCGGTGAATACACCGGCGGCGTCGGCTTCCTGCATTATGTCATCGGTTTCGCGACGCCGTTCCGCATGCCGGAATTCTTCCTGATCTCGGGCCTTTTCCTGTCGCAGGTGATCGACCGGCCCTGGCGGCGCTATGTCGACCGGCGCGTTGTCCACTATCTCTATTTCTACGTGCTTTGGGCGGTCATCTCGATCGGGCTGAAGATCGGCATCTTCAGCGGCGATCCCGCCGGCATGCTGCACGATCTCGCAATGGCCGTCGTCCAGCCCTATGGCGTCTTGTGGTTCATCTACATGCTGGCGGTGTTCGGGATCGTTATCCGCCTGCTGCGCGAGCTTCGCGTGCCGCACTGGATCGTCATCCCCCTCGCCGCCGCGCTGCAGATGTGGGCGCCAAAGCCGGACAGCTACGCGATCGAGCAGTTCGCGGCCTATTTCGTGTTCTTCTATCTCGGCTTCGTGCTGGCGCCGTTGATATTCCGGCTTGTCGCCTGGACACAGGGCCGCCCGGCGATCGCCGTTGCCGGCCTGCTCGCCTGGGCTCTCGTCAACGGCCTGCTCGTCTATTCGCCCGGTTATGCCATGCAGCCGGTCGGCATGCAGATGGGCCTGGCGGCATGGCCGCCGCTGCATCTTGCCCTTGCCGTGTCCGGCGCGGTGGCGCTTTGCGTCGCCGGCGGTTTCCTGTCGAAATTGACCTCGATGGAGTGGTTGCGCTGGCTGGGCGAGCATTCGCTGGTCGTCTATGTCGCCTTCACCATCCCGATGTCGATCTTCCGGGGCGTCATGCTGTCGACCGGCCTTCTGACCGACACCGGCATGCTGAGCCTCGCGGTGCTGCTCGTCTCGGTCATCAGCCCGGTGGTGCTCTACTTCATCGTCAAGCGCATCGGCTTCGGCACCTTCCTGTTCGAGCGTCCGGCCTGGGCGCATGTCGACAGGCCGAACGCCGCGAAGGGCGCCAGCAAGCCCATGACGCGGCCGGCGCGCGAGGCGGCCTGATCAGGCCGCCCTTTCAATAAGTCCGTTACTTGCCGCCGACGTGTTCCGGACGCCGCGCGGCCTTGATCTTGCCGCTGCTGCCGCCGCCACAGAAGAAGCAGCCGCCGCCGTCGGATTCCAGCCCCGACACGCCGGAAGGCATCGCCAGTTCCTGCAGCACATCGCCCGAATTGGGATCGACGCGCACCAGATCGCCCTCCTCGCCCTCCCAGGTGGCATGCCAAAGCTCGCCATCGACCCAGGTGACGCCGGTGACGACGCGCTTCGATTCGATCGTGCGGATCACCTTGCCCGTTTCGGGATCGATCTGATGGATCTTATGTGCCCGGTATTCGCCGACCCAAAGCGAACCCTCGGCCCAGGCCATTCCTGAGTCGCCCCCGTTGCCGGGAGCAGGAATGGTTGCGACGACCTTGCCGACCTTCGGGTCCACCTTGTGGATGCGATCCTCGGCAATCTGGTAAAGATATTCGCCGTCGAAGGCGGTGCCGGCATGCGAGGCGACATCGAGCGTACGCACGATCTCGCCGCTATGCGGATCGAGCGCGTTCAGCTTGTCGCCACTGGCGAACCAGACATTTTCGCCGTCATAGGTAACGCCGTTGACGCGTTCAACGCCGGGGAACGGTCCGTATTCACGCAGAATCTCGGCAGCGGCTCGTTTCATTTTCGATCTCCATTCGAACAATGGCCGCAGACTAGTCGGTCGGCAGCGGACCTGGGAGTAACAACACAGTCGGGAAACCAGTCACCGGCGGCATCATCCAGCGGCGCGCCCGGCCCCGGCCCACGGCCTGCACCTTGTCCTCGCCCGAAAGCTGCTCCAGCGCCCGCTGAACGGTGCGCGCGCTGGCGCCAAGCGCGATCGCCAGCGCCGAGCTCGACCATGCTTCGCCATCAGTCAGGAACGCGAGCACCGCGCCGTGCTCCTCCTCGACCGGCGGCGCAAGCACGACGACCTCTGCGGCGCTGAGCGGCCTCAGCGCAAAACCGTTGGCGGTTGCATTGACCTCGGCAAGCCCACTGAGCTCGGCGCGCAGCCGGCCCATCTCCACCCTCAGCCGCGCGCGATGCGATTCGTCGGCATGCTTCGCCCGGAAGGCGCGCTTCAGCAGCTCCTCGCGGGAGGCGTCGGCCGGCCATGCTTCGGCAAGCGTGCGCGCAAGGGCGAACAGCACGGGCCTTGTCGCCAGCGAAACGACCGCGTCGCCTTCGCGCACGACGTTGCGGCAGGCATCGACAACGAGCGCGCCTGACCCCAGCAGCGCTTCGACCTCGTCGAGCAGCAGCGCTTTCTCCGTGCCGCGTGCGATCAGCCGTCCGACCGGCGTGTTCATGACCACGGACGCCGCTTCGACTTCGGCCCGCAAGGCCGGAATGTTGGCTTCGTAGGCGGCGAGTGATGCCCGGCCGAAGGCCGAGCGGGCCGCTTTCGTCCTGAGGCGCCGCACCGCGATGCCGGCGGCGGCCAGTTCATGCGCGACGCGCGCGACCGGCGGCAGCGGCGCCGGATCGAAATCCAAGAGCAGCCGCTCCGCCTCGTCGAGACGGCCGATCAGGATGAGACGGCGCGCCTCGAGGCTGCCGGCATAGGCGGCGTTCAGCCGATCGCCATGCGCGGCAAGCGTCGCGCGGGCGGATCGCAGGGCCTTCTCCGGCCAGCCGAGGTCGCGCGAGACCAGCGCGATCTCGGCCTCGGCGACGACGCATCGGGCGCGCGCCACCGCTTCCCTCGGACTGAAGGCGCGGGCGGCGTCCTTCAGCAGCGCCTTGGCCTTGGCGAAATCGCCAAGCTGCGCCATCGCGATGCCGCGCAGCGCCAGCGCCGGCGCGTCGTCGCGCAGGGCGACACGCTTCAAGGCGCCGAGCGGGTCGCCCGCCGCGAGCGCACGGCCGGCGGCGTTGATCAGCGAGTCCATGCGGGGCCTACTTCCAAGGTCACCGCAGCAAATCGCGCCACACTTGTAACTCTCACCATCGCGCCGTCCGGCTCTAAGTCTTTGCTCGTCACCCCCCAACCAAACCCAAGAACGGGACAAGAGCAATGACCCAACATATGAAGACACCGCCGGTCGTTTCGCAGGAAGCGTGGGAAGGCGCCTATGAAGAGATGCTGGTGAAGGAAAAGGCGATGACCCGCGCCCGCGACGCCTTGGCCGCCGAACGCCGCCGCATGCCCTGGATGGAAGTCACCAGGAACTACGTGTTCGAAGGTCCGAACGGCAAGGTGAGCCTGCTCGACCTGTTCGAAGGCCGCCGCCAGCTCGTCATCTACCGCGCCTTCTTCGAGCCGGGCGTCTATGGCTGGCCGGAACATGCCTGCCGCGGCTGCTCGCTCGGTGCCGACCAGGTCGGCAATCTTGCCCATCTCAACGCCCGCGACACCACGCTTGCCTATGCCTCGCGCGCGCCGCAGGCTGACATCCAACGGCTGAAGCAACGGATGGACTGGGAAATGCCCTGGTACACGATCACCGACAGCTGGGATAAGGACTTCGGCGTCGACGAATGGCACGGCCACAACGTGTTCATCCATGACGGCAAGCGCATCTTCCGCACCTACTTCGTCAACAACCGTGGCGACGAAGCCTTTGGCACCGTCTGGAGCTATCTCGACGTGACGCCGCTCGGCCGCCAGGAGGTGTGGGAGGATTCGCCCGAAGGGTATCCGCAGACCCAGACCTACAAGTGGTGGAACTGGCACGACAATTACGACGAGGGCGCCGCCCCCGACCAGAGATGGGTCGAGGTGTCGGATGCCGGCGAAGCGGCGTTCCGCAACAAGAGCGCCTGAGCGTGAAGCGACTCCGGCGGCGCCAAACCGCGCGCCGCCGGAGCCGATCCCGCCGCGCCCCTCGTTCCCGGGCGCCTGAGCCCGAACCGCTTCACAAGGTGGATATCATGAGCATCGACTCCCCTCGCCCGACCAGCTTGAGCGGCTTCGGCCTCGCCGACTGGCTTTGCCTTGCCGCGGCGCCGACCTTCGCCACGATGGCGCTGTTGACGGCCGCCTATGGCGGCCACGATATGATGTGCATGTCGGGCCCTTCGGTGCTCAGCGGCATGGTGCCCATGTATCTCCTGATGGCGGCGTTCCACCTCGCGCCGTGGCTGCGGCTGGTCGCCAGGCGGGATTGAGACCGTCGTCTTGCGCCTATCCGAAGGTCCGGCTCGCTGCCGTCCAGGTCTTGACGAAAACAGGTCCGCCTGTTTGAGACACAGGAGCAAATGAGGACATTTGCTCGACTGGAGGCGAACAGGCGGTGGGCAAGCTGTGAAGCGTGTTTTTCGATTGCTTGCCGCTGCGATCATGGCGTCCGGCGTGACCGGGTGCACCAGCATTTCCTACTATGCGCAATCGTTGGAGGGCCATGTTGAGATCATGGCCGCGCGCAAGGATGTCGCGAAGCTGATCCGGGATCCGTCGACGCCGGAACCACTGCGCGCCAAGTTGGCGTCGGCCAGCGCCATACGCCGCTTTGCCACGGAAGAACTGGCCCTGCCCGACAACAGCAGCTACCGCAGTTATGTCGACGTCGGTCGCAACGACGTGACGCTGGCCGTCTTTGCCGCGCCGCAATTCTCCCTCGCGCCCGTAACGTGGTGCTTTCCGGTCTTCGGCTGCGTTCCCTACAAGGGCTATTTTTCGCGCAAGGACGCGCTCGAAAGCGCCGCCGAGCTGCAGCGAAAGGGGCTGGACGTCTATGTGTCGGGCGTCACCGCCTATTCCACGCTGGGCTGGTTCAGCGATCCGCTGCTGAGCACCATGCTGCGTCAGGACGACACCTACCTCGCAAGCCTTATCTTCCACGAACTGGCGCATCAGAAAATCTACGTGAATGGCGACTCCGCGTTCAACGAGGCTTTCGCGGTTACCGTCGAAACCACCGGTACGAGGAAATGGCTGCGCGCCACCGGCAATCGCGCCGGACTGCGCAGCTACGAAGCCGATCGCAAGCGCAAGGCGGATTTTCTCGGACTGATCGCGAAAACCCGGGACGAGTTGAGGCAGGTCTATGGCGGTCCCCGTAATCCCGAGCAGATGGCGGCAGCCAAAGCCGCCACGATCGAGAGGCTGCGGACGCGCTACCGGCAAATGCGCGACAAGCGGTGGGCCGGATACCGCGGATACGACGCCTGGTTCGACAGCCCGATCAACAACGCGAAGCTCGCTGCGACCGCCGTCTATGGCGAGGAGGTCCCGGCATTCCTTCACCTGTTCGACCTGTGCGCCGGCAACTATCCGAAATTCTACACCGCCGTCCGGCGGATCGGCAATTTGCCCGCAGCTTCCCGCGCCGAAGCGCTTAAGGGCGCGGCTGCGTGCAACTGACCATGTAGGGAATTCGGTATCCGGGGCGCGGGCGATGTTGGACAATTATGAGGTGGACGGGTTCGGCGTGATCCACCAGATCAACTTCACGCCGATCAAGTACGATAAGAAATACATCTCCTACTACGAGGACCTGAGCGACCGGACCATCAAGCTCGGCTATCAGCGGCTCGGCTGGGTGCTTGGCATCACGGGCGAGCTTCCCCGCTCGGTGCTGGAGATTGGGTATGGCACGGGCACGTTCATCGAAGCCGCGAAGATAACCGGCGTCGCGGATTGCGCCGGCTGCGATATCGCCGAGTTTCCGCTGCCCAAGGGCGTTCGCTTTGTCGATTGGGATCAGGCGCTCGCCGGCACGTGGGACCTCGTCGCCATGTTCGACGTGCTCGAGCACATCCCCGATCTTGGCTTCCTCTCCCACCTCCAGGCCCGCCACCTGGCGGTCGCCGTCCCCTATTGCCGCTGGCGCGAGCTCGGCGCCAAGGGCGACGCGTGGTTTGCCAAGTGGCGTATGCGCCTGCCCAACGAGCACCTGCACCATTTCGACCGCGACTCGCTGGTGGCGCTCCTCGCGGCCAGCGGCTTCGAGTGCGTGACGCTCAATTGCTTCGAGGACGGGATCCGGCTGCGGCCCGGCGAAGCGGGTCCGAACATTCTTTCGGGCTTCTTCAGGAAGCTCTAAGCCGGCTATGCCCGGTCGGCGCGTTTCAACTCGCGCCGCGGCTGCGGCTCCCCCCCCCGCGGGAGTGCGCCTAGCGGAGACTCTGGACGTCGCGCGTCCGGCGCCAAATCGAACTGCGCTACGGTTTTGAAGGTCTCGCGGTCGCTCTTGCCTAGATGCGCCGGTGCCTGAACTCGCTCGGAGAGCTTTGATATTTTTGCCGGAATGCCGTCGCCAAATGCGCCGAATCGGAGAAGCCTGTTTCCAAAGCGATAGCAGTGATCGGCAAGGTGCTGTTCTCTATCAGAAACAGCGCATATCGCAGCCGAGTCTCCAGAATGAAACGCTTCGGGGTGGTGCCGACATGTTTCTGGAACAAGCGTGCGAACTGACGGGGTGACAGGCCAACGGTCTGGGCAACCGCTTCAGGCGAGACATCGTTTCCCTTGCGACTTTCGATCAGCACGATCGCGCGCTGAACGCGCGTGTCGCCGGCGTGACGATAGGAAGTGGCGCGCTCCTGATTGAAGACGCTTATCGTCTTCTGTTCAGTCAAAGAGAGCTGGTGAACGGCTTTGGCCGCCCGGTCCGGCCCGCAATGATTGCGGATGAGTTCGGTCATCAGGGACAGTATGGAAATGCCGCCCGGCACGGTGATCCTGCCGTTCTCCATGAGGAAATCATCGCGGATCGACAAGGATTGCCGGGGGAAGGCCACTCGAAAGTCTTCCGCGTGGAACGGGTGGATCGCGGCCTTGCGATCGGCAAGCAGCCCCTCCTCAGCCAATACGAAGGCGCCGGTACATACGCCGATCACGGGCACGCCGGCCGCGGCCGCGACCCGAACATAGTCGCGGTGGGAGGCGGGCGCTGCCCGCAAATGTGGCAGCAGGCCGCCTATGACGACGACGTAGTCGAAATCCGTCGGGTTGATATAGGGCGCATCCGACTCCACGCGGATCCCGCAGCTTGCGACCGCTGCAGAGCCCGGCTTGCCCATGATCGACCAGCGGCAGTGAAGCGGACGGGAATTGTCGGCGAAGTCCGCCGCGTGGCGCAGGGGCTCCACGATGCCCGTCAGCGACATCATCGGAAACGTCGGCCAAAGGAGAATGCCGACGGAAATGTCGGGCTTGTGGTCGCGCCCTGAAAGCAGACGTTGCGCCCACAGTCCGTCCAGCCAGCTTACGTAGTCCGCCTCTTTCTGCGCACCCGAAACTCCATCCTCGATGACCATGGCCGCCTCCCCGTCCTTCACGGTAGAAGACTGTGTCACTTTTTCAAAGAAAAAGTCCGTTTCTTAAAATTCAGCCCCTTTGTTCAGTGCCAGATTGATTGCGTCGAACGCGACATCCGGGGTGCCCAAGGCGCTGCCGGACAAGGGGAACCAACAAACTCAAGGATGGAACACATGGCACTTTCTCTTTCGAGAAGGCTGGTGGCGTGCGCGCTGCTCGCAGGCGTCGGCTTTTCATTGTCCGCGCCCATGGCGCGGGCCTTCGAGCTGGCCGAGCAGGGCAAGCTCACCGTCGCCTTCACCGGCGACATGCCCGGCTCCGGATGGCAGGACGGCAAGATGATCGGTTACGACGGCGAGATCATGCAGAAGATCGCCGACAAGCTGGGCCTAAAGGTCCAGCCGGCGTTGATGGAGTGGTCGGGCACCATCGCTTCGGTGCAATCGGGTCGCGTCGACGTCATGCTCGGCACGATGGGCTGGACGGAAAAGCGCACCAAGATCATGACGCTTTCCGAGCCGATCCACTACTTCAAGAACGGCATCATGCAGTCCTCGAAGACAAGCTGGGACAAGCTCTCCGATCTCGAAGGCAAGAAAGTCGGCACGATCACCGGCTTCTCCTTCGTGCCGGAGCTGAAGAAGATCAACGGGCTCGAGCTGTCGCTCTACGACACCTCCGATGCCGCCGTCCGCGACCTTATCGCGGGCCGGATCGACGCCGTGATCGGCGATCCGCCGGTCGTGTCCTACGCGATCAAGCAGAACCCGCAATGGAACATGCATTTCCTCGCCTTCACCGACAGCAATCCGGACTATCCCTTGCTCACGGGCCTCGGCCAGGTCGTGTACGGCTTCAACCAGAAGAACGACGACCTGCGACAGAAGGTGGACGCCATCATCGACGAGATGTGGAAGGGCTGTGAAATGAAGGAGATCGGCGCTCGCTACGGTCTTTCCGCCGACGTCTGGTACACGCCTGCCGGCGAGAACTTCCGGGCTGGTGTCGATCGCCCGGCCGACTACAAGCTGCCGTCCTGCAAGGCGGGCGGCTGACGGTCAAGCCATGGGGGCAGATGCCGCTTCAAAGCCTCTGCCCCGCGCCACCTCAATCGACAACGAACGATGGGAAATGTCATGGACCCGCTCTTGAGCGTGACGGGCCTGCGCAAGAGCTACGGGCAGATGGAAGTGCTGAAAGGCATCGACTTCGAGGTGGCCGCCGGCCAGAAGATCGCGCTGATCGGTCCCTCGGGCTCGGGCAAGTCCACCTGCCTGCGCTGCCTGAACTTCCTCGAAAAGCCGAGCGCCGGCGAGATCCATCTCGATGGCGAGCGGATCGGCGTCAACCGAGGCCGGCCGATGAGCGACCGCCAGCTCGCCCCGCAGCGCGCCGAAATGGGAATGGTCTTCCAGCTGTTCAATCTCTGGCCGCATCTTTCGGTGACGGAGAACGTGGCGATCGCCGTCCGCAAGGTGCGCGGACTTCCCGCCAGGGAAGCGAAGGAGCTGGCCCTGGAAATGCTCGCCAAGGTCCACATGACCCATCGCGCCCACGCTTCGCCGCTGGAGCTTTCTGGAGGCCAGCAGCAGCGCGTGGCGATTGCCCGGGCGCTGGCCCAGAAACCGAAGCTGATGCTGTTCGACGAACCGACCTCGGCGCTCGACCCGGAACTGGTGCATGAAGTGCTCAAGGTGATGGAGGAACTGGCGGCCGAGGGGCGAACCATGCTGATCGTCACCCACGAGATCGCCTTCGCGCGCGACATTGCCGACCGGGTCATGTTCCTGGACGGAGGAGCGATCGTCGAAGAAGGGCCCGCCCGGGAACTGATCCTTTCTCCTCGTGAGGCGAGAACCCGCGCCTTCCTGAAACAGATCCGGCATTGAGAACCAGTGCCATGACCGGAATATCGACCTTCATCATGGTGCTCGAGGGGCTGCTTGCCGGTGTTGGTGTCACCGTGCTGGTCACCTTGGCGTCGCTGGCGCTCGGTGTCGCCCTCGGCTTCGGCCTCGCGCTCGTGCGCCAATTCGGCAGGCTGCGCGCCGCCCATTTCCTGATCGACGCCTATTGCGAGATCATGCGCAACATCCCGGCGCTCACCCACCTGTTCATCCTCTATTTCGGCCTGGCGAGCATCGGCCTCAGATTGTCGGCTCTTGTCGCGGCGGTCCTCGGCCTCGGGCTGATCGGCGCCGCGGTAACCTGTGACCTGTTCCGCTCGGGCTTCTCGGCGCTGCCCAACGGCCAGCGCGAGGCGGCGCTCGCGGTCGGCTTCACCCCGTTCCAGGCGATTTTCGACATCCTGACGCCGCAGGCGCTGCGCATCGCCCTGCCCTCGCTCGGCAACTACGCGGTCCAATTGCTCAAGGACACGTCCATCGTCTCCGCCATCGCGGCGCCCGAAATCATGTTCTACGCGCGGTCCATGGTGACGTCGTCGTTCCAGACCACGCTGATCTACGTGACGGCCGCCGGCCTTTATCTCTTGCTCAGCCTGCCGCTGATGCAGGCGGTGCGCTTCCTCGAAAGCCGCTATGGGAGGCTGAAGGCATGAGCGATTTCATCCAGCCCTATCTCGAATATGGCGGGGAATGGGCGCCCCTTCTCATCAGGGCCATGGGAACGACCGCCCTTCTTTCGATCTGCGCCTTCGCCCTGTCGCTGGTGTTCGGGCTTTTGCTGTCGCTCTGCAGGCATGCGCGATCCCCGGTGCTGCGCCATTTCGCAACGGCTTACGTCTCCCTGGTCCGCGGCGTGCCGCTGCTCGCTATCCTGTTCCTGCTCTATTTCGGCCTGCCTGGGGTCGGCATCACTTTCAACGCCTTCTCCGGGGCGGTTCTGGGGTTGGCACTTGCCTTCGCGGCGCAGGTCGCGGAGCTGTTCCGCGCAGGCCTGATGGCAATCCCGAGGGGACAGCGCGAAGCGGCGCTCGCCGTCGGCTTCACGCCTATCCAGAGCTTCCGCCTGATTGTTCTGCCGCAAGTGGTTCGCGTCATCATCGCTCCGCTCATCGTCACCTTCGTATCGCTGTTGAAAGACTCCTCGCTCGCCTCGCTCATCACGGTGAACGAACTGGTGCTGACTGGCCGGGCGATGGCAACGGAGTATTTCCTGCCGCTGCAAATCTACCTGGCGGTGGGGCTGTGCTACTTCCTCATCGCGTGGCCGTTCTCGCTGCTCTCCCGGCGACTTGCCGCCCCCACCGGCTGACTCCCAATCACAAGAGACAAACCATGACGAGTTCGACACATGAGTGCCGGCAGGACCGCAGGCCTGTCATCCTGATGTCGCCCGACTTCAGACTGTCGATCGACGGCTGGACGGAACGGGAATATGTCGTGCGGGCGAACTATGCCGAAGCCATCAGCGAGGCGGGCGGCACGGCGCTGATACTCCCTTATGAAACGTTCGATATCTCGGCGGCCCTCGAGCTTGCCGATGGGGTGATGATCACTGGCAGCACACCCGGGCTGGAGGCCACGCAACAACGCCGCGACTTCGAACTCGAGCTCGTCCGCCGCACGCTGAAGGCCGGAAAGCCGCTGCTCGGCATCTGTCACGGCATGCAACTGATCGGCGAATGGCTGGGTGGCACCTTCACGACCACGCTGCCGGAATCGGACGCGGTGGATCATCTGCCAAGCGCGGTTCCCAGCCGTCCGGCCCACCGGGTAACCATCGAGCCGACCAGCGATCTGGCGCGCATTCTCGGGGTGGACGAGATGGAGGTGAACAGCCTGCACCGGCATGCGCTTATGGGGGGCGGTCAATTTCGGGTCGCCGCGCGCGCACGAGACGGGGTGATCGAGGCATTGGAAGGTGAGCCAGGAGGCGGCTTCTGCCTTGGGGTGCAGTGGCATCCGGAATATCGCCTGACCGAATTCGACAGCGCAATCCTGCGCAACTTCGTCGAGCGCAGCGCAAGGCGGTCCGGCGAAGGAACCAAGACACCCTGCGCCATAAGGGAGCGCCTCGCCGCGCTTGGTGTCTCGTTGCCCGAAGTCACCACGCGCTCGGGCGCATTTGTCGGCGCGATCCGCAATGGCGACATCGTGACCGTGTCTGGACAGGTACCGATCAAGGATGGGGCGGTCCTCAGGACCGGCCATCTGGGCGCGGACATTTCGCTGGAGGCCGGGCGCGAATGCGCGCGCTGGGCGCTTCTCAACGCGCTCGCCCAGTTGGAACGGGCCGCGGGCGGGTTCGGGCGGGTGAAAGGCTTCGTGCGGCTCGCGGGCTATGTCGCGGCAACACCGGACTTTACACAGCATGGCGCGGTGGTGGACGGCGCATCCGAGCTGCTGCGCGAAGTGCTGCCGGAATGCTGGCCGCACGCCCGTATCGCCATCGGCGTGGCATCGCTGCCGCGTGGCGTGCCGGTGGAAATCGAGCTGACCGCCATCCTTCGCGGCGCGGAGGCTTGAACCGATGCGGATTGCCGTCATCGGAGCGGGCGTGGTCGGCGTAGCATCGGCGTATCTGCTGGCACGCGAAAGGCACGAGGTGATCCTGATCGACGCCGCAGCCGAGCCCGGGCGCGGCGCGAGCGCGGGCAATGCCGCCCAGCTTTCATGGGCCTATGGCGACGCCATGGCCTCGCCGGCGCTGCTGAAGCACCTTCCCGCGATCCTCACCGGTCGCGATCCGGCGTTCCGGATCCGCTGGCGGCTCGATCCCGATTTCCTGATCTGGGGCCTGCGCTTCATGGCGAACATGCCGGCCCGCCGCTGGTGGAGCAACACAAGCGCAATCCTGCGGCTGGCCGATGAATCGCGCAGGGAGATGGAGAGCCTGCTGACAGACACTCGGATAGATTTCGATTATCGCGTCGCCGGAAAGCTCCACCTCCATCCCTCGGCGGCGGGCATGGCCGCCGTGCAAGCGACCGTCGAGCGCAAGCGTCAGCTTGGTTTCGACCAGCGTCTGCTTTCTCGGCGGGAAGCCGAGGACATAGAGCCCGCATTGAAGACGTATCAGGGGGAAGTCGCGGGCGCCGTCTACACGCCCGATGATGCCTTGGGTGACGCCGCCGCCTTCTGCCGGCATCTGACGGATTTCATGAAGGCGCGGCTTTCTGTTTCAACCCGCTTCGAACGCAAGGTCGCGGGATTTGAGCAGCGCGATGGGCGGCTTTGCGCGGTGCGCTTCGTCGATTGCGATCCGCTTGCCGTCGATGCGGCAGTCGTGACAGCTGGACCGTTGATCCATACCCTGGTGGCCGATCTGCCCGAAGCGAACCGGATCCAGCCTGTGCGGGGCTATTCGCTGACCGTGCCCTGGAAAGAGGAAGCACCGTGCGTCAGCTTGACGGATGTGAAACGCAAGCTTGCATTCGCGAAGATCGGCGGGCGGCTGCGTGTTGCGGGGCTTGCCGACATCGAGCAGCCTGGCGCCGGCTTTGATGAGGGCCGATTCAGCGTCCTGCGGGAAGCGGCCAGCGCCGTGCTCCCGGGCTGTTTCGATCACTCGCCGGAAGAAGTCCGCTGGTCGGGCGAGCGCCCTATGACGCCCTCCTCCCGGCCGATCATCGCTCCCTCCCGGAGGTTGAGGGGTCTATACGTCAATGCCGGACATGGCATGCTCGGGTGGACGCTGGCACTAGGTTCCGCAAGGCGGATAGCCGGCCTGTTGCGCTGAGAGCTTGCGGATATGGTCGAAGGCCCCTGGCGGAACCGACAGCCTCGGTGAGGTAGAAGATCCTGTGGGGGTCTTTTTCGTCAATCGAATCTTAGGCAAAGAGGCGCAGACATGGCCGTCGGCGGTGCCGATGCCGGATCCGGATCATGCTCGAACACATGCGCACCGGCGATTGGCTGACCCGGGAACGGGTCCGCATCATCGCCGTCACTTTGCTGATCTCCTACCTCCTGTTGATGGCCTTTCTCTTTGCCACGTCGAACGGGCGCGTCGATCTTTTTGATCGTCCCCTGGGCACCGACTATTCGCAAGTCTGGACGGCGGGGCGCTTCGTGCTCGAAGGCCACCCGGAGAAACCGTTTGACAACGAAGCGCATCAACGCCGGCAGCAAGAATATTTCTCGCCGACATCGGGCTTCTTTCACTGGGGCTATCCGCCTTATTTCCTGGTCGTCGCGGCGTTCTTCGCCCTGTTCCCCTACGCCTTGTCGCTACTGTTGTGGCAGTCCTCGACCTTGCTGCTGTATCTGGCAGCGGTGCGTCGCATTGCGCCTTTCCAGGACTGCCTGTTGGTGGCGGCAGCATTCCCAGCGGTCTTCGTCAACATCGGCCATGGCCATAATGGCTTTCTCAGCGCCAGTCTGATGGCCCTGGCGTTGCTGGCGCTGGAGCGACGGCCTGTCATAGCGGGTATCCTGTTCGGCCTGCTCGCCTACAAGCCACAGTTCGGTCTGCTCATTCCCATCGCGCTTCTGGCCGGTGGCCACTGGCGTGCGATCATCGCGGCCGCGGCGACGATCATAGCGATGACGCCGGCAACGGGCTGGCTCTTCGGTTGGGAAACCTGGCGCGGTTTCTTCGACATGATGCACTTCTCGCGCGTCGTCATTTCCGAACAAGGCGCGACCGGCTGGCACAAGATTCAAACAATTTTCTCGGCCGTACGCATGTGGGGCGGCTCGATACCCCTCGCCTATGGCGCACAGGCTGTTTCCGGTTTGGTCTGTGCCGCCATTGTCGCGCGGCTGTGGTTTAACCGCGCCGACCGCCGGCTGGCGGCCGCCGCGTTGATGACCGGCGCGCTTCTTTCGACACCCTACGCGCTCGACTACGACATGATGCTGCTCGGACCGGCGCTGGCTTTCGTCATCGCCCATGGGGTCGAGAAAGGGTTTCGGCCCTGGGAGAAAACAACGCTCGCGATCATCTGGGCCGTACCGTTATTGGCCCGCGTGCTGACCATGACGACCTTCATTCCCGTCGGCCAGATCGCGATGATCGTCTTTATGGCGATGATCTTCCATCGCGCATGGCCGAACGCCAAACCTGGCAAGGGGCGGCAGCGACCTGACGAACCATGGCGCCGCGTTTCTCATGGCGTAACCGCCCCGATGTCCGCTTCCGAATGCCACGGGGTTGCTTGACCACACGGGCGACGTCGCAAGCCTAGGGCGCCAACGCACCGAGCACCGGCAGCTTCATAGCCCGCTCATAGCTGCGCGGCGCGAGGCGGAAGGTCAGCACCGTCACGATCGCGATACAGACAAGATGCATCAGCCAGCCGGCGTGAAAGCTTCCGGTGAGATCGTGCAGCACCGCGACGATCCATGGCGGTATCGCGGCGATGAGGAAGCCGCCGCCCTGCATCATGGCCGACAGCGCGCCGGCCTCCGCCGCGTCCGGCAGATGTTCGAGCGCGACGATCATGGTGAGCGAGAACGAACCGCCCAGCCCCGCACCCAGCAGCAGCGCCAGGACGAAGGGGGCCGCCTCCGGCCGCAGGATCAGCCCGGCAAAACCGGCCGCCTGCATGGCCAAAGTCAGCCAGAGCCACGGCCGGCGGTCGGCACTTCTGCCGGCAAGGGCCGGCAGCAGCAGCGCCGTGAGCGCCTGGCCGACCGCCATGACCGCCAGCAGGCCGCCGCTCGCGCCACTCGTCCAGCCATGCTCCTGATAGTAAGGCGCAAGCCAGGCCACCGCGGTCGAGTAGCCGCCATTGACGAGGCCGAAACAGGCCATCAGCAGCCAAGTGCGCGGCCGCTTGAGGAACTTCGCCGTCGCGTTGCCGCCTTGCGAACGCGCGACGTCGCGCGGCAGGCAGGCAATGGCGAGCGCCACCGCCATCAAGGCCGGCAACGCCATCCAGGCTAGCCCGAAATGCCAGTCGCCCGAGGCCGTGGCGACCAGCGGCGCGAGTTGCGCGCCAAGCGCGCCGCCACCCATCAGCATCGCTGAATAAAGCCCCATGACGAGGCTGACATTGCCGGGGAACTGCCGCTTGACGATGCCGGGAAACACGGCCTGGACAACAGCCGCCCCCAGGCCGAGCAAGGCGGCGGTGCCCACCATCTCGAGGCCTGTCGATACGAAAAGGCGCAGGAAGGATGCGAGGGCGAGAATGGCGAGCGCCGCGATGACCGCCCGGCTTGCGCCGATGCGCGCCTGCAAGGATGGCCCGGCAAAGGCGAAAACCCCCATCAGCAACATCGGCACAAGGGTGAGCAGCGCGATACCCTGGGTGCCAAGCCCGGTCTCGGCACGCACACCTGCCGCCAGCGGACCGATGCCGGTGATGAACGGTCGGAGGTTGAGCCCGACCAGGGCGACCACCGCAAGCATGAGGAAACTGCCTGAAGTGGCCCCTATGCCTTGCCTTTGTGCGCTCACGTCCTCATCCATCTTGCTCAGCCCATCCTGCTCAGCTTGCGCCGGCGGCAAGGAGGAGTTTTTCGATCTCCTTGAAGCCGCGGCCACGCGCATGCCGCAGCGGCGTCACGCCATCGCCGTCGGCGAGATCGACGTTGGCTCCAGCCTTGATCAGCAGTTCGACGATCCGCTGATGGCGCTCGCCACCGTCGCCGAGGATGATGGCTTCGAGCAGCGCGGTCCAACCGAGCTTGTTGACATGGTCGACATCGACGCCGGCCGCAATCAGCGTGCGCACCGTCTCGACATGGCCGCGCTCGGACGCCGGAATGAGCGCGGTGCCACCATAGCGGTTGATGCTCTTGAGGTTGGCGCCGTGCGCGAGCGCCAGCTTGAGGATTTCGAGATGCCCGCGCGCGCCGGCGTAGAGGTAAGGGCTGTCCTCGATATTGTCCTTGGCGTTGACGTTCGCTCCGGCTGCGATCAGCGCCCTGGCTGCTTCTATCTTGTTGTCATGTGTCGCAACGAGCAGCGGCGTCGCGCCGGTGCCGTCGCGCGCATCGATCTCGGCGCCTTCCGACAAAAGCTTGCCGATCGCGCTCACGTCATCCCGGGCGGCCGCGGCGTGCAAGGGGGTCGTGCGCATGGTTTCTCCTGACGCGATCGCCGCAACGGAAGCCAGCACCAGCAAGGCAAAGGCAAAAAAGAGACGAAGCATTCCTGGCTCCTGCAGCACCGGCCAATGTGTGGCCTTGTCCGCACTTCCAGATAGGGTCGCATGGCTTCATTTAGAAATTAAATGTATGCATCTGTTACATTACGAATCTAAATATCCAACCGACGCTCTACATCGACGGAGTGGAAGATGCTCGATCCGCGCCTCCTGCGCGCCTTCATCGCGATTGCCGACGCCGGCAGTTTCACGATGGCGGCGGAGCGCTTGAACATGACGCAGTCGACGATCAGCCAGCAGCTTGCCCGCATCGAGGACGCGGTCGGCCAAAGCTTGATCGATCGCGACACGAGGCCGATCCGGCCTACGGCCGCCGGAGAGCGGCTGCTTGGCTATGCCCGACGCATCCTCGCCTTGCAGCATGAGGCGGAAACGGCGCTTGGCGACCCCGCCGGCACCACGCCGGTGCGGATCGGGGTGCCGGAGGACATCGTCAACACCTCGATGGCGGAGGTGTTCGGCGGTTTCGCCAAGGGCAACCGCTCGGTCAGGCTCGACGTCACCACGGGGTTGAGCCGCGACCTGACCCGGCGCTATCGCGCCGGCGAGTTCGACGTCGTGGTGGTCAAGGAAGCTGCCGCCGAACCCGACCATCGGGCAAGTTTTCCCGAACCCATGGCTTGGTTCGAAAGCGCGGACAGGCAGTTGGATTCCACCGACCTGGCCCAATCAGATTGGCCCGACCCGGTGCCGCTCGTCGCCTTCCCGCCCGGCGGGCTCTATCGCGAAGCCATGTTCGAGCGGATCGAGCGTGAACAACGCCGCTGGTACATCGCCTTCTCCGGCAGCAGCCTGCGCAACGTGCTGGTCGGCGTCGAGGCCGGGCTTGGCCTGTCACTGCTGCCCCGCAGCGTGACGGCCGGGTACCGCGTGCGGCCCTATGCGCGGCTTGGCGCCGAACCCTCGATGATGGTCTCTCTCTATGCCTGGGAAAAGACCGGGCCGGTAGCGGAATTGGCCGAGCGGATGACCGCGGTTCTCGCCACAAGGCAGCAAGCGGCCGACCGATCGTAGGCATGGCTCGGCCTCGCTGCCGACTGGCATGCGCGAAGCACAGACCTCGCCCGGATAGAATGCCGCTTTGGTGTCGCCCCGCATTTCAGCTCCATTCTTTTTCACCGGGGATCGCCCTTTCGGAATACCATTCCTATCTAATTCTATAATCTTAGTGGACTTTAATTGACGGCACCTCTGGCTGGCAGTCGAGGCAGCGCCCTGTGTTCAAAGGATTAAAGCCCATGCGAAAATTGATTTCCGCCGCCCTTTTCGGGCTTGCCCTGATCTCCGTCCACACCGCGGCGGACGCGGCCGACGGCAAGAAGGTCGTCATCGCGTACCAGACCGGCGCCAACCCCTATAATCTCGGCATCGCCAACGGCGATCTTGCCAAGAAGACCGGCTGGAACATCGAATTCCGCCGCTTCAATTCCGGCGCCGACATCTTCGCGGCCATTGCATCCGGCGACGTGCAGATCGGCGATGTCGGATCGAGCCCGTTCTCGGCGGCGGTCAGCAAGGGCGTCGACGTGAAGGCATTCTACATCTCGTCGGTTTCTCGTGACGGCGAGGCCCTGGTGGTGCGGCCCGAAATCAAGTCGCCGGCGGATCTGCGCGGCAAGAAGCTCGCCGCCGCGCCGGTCTCGACCGACCATTACCAGCTTCTCGCCGTGCTGAAGCAGGAAGGCATCTCCGAAAAGGAAACCCAGGTCATTGCCATTCCGCAGCCCGAGATCGTCGCGGCCTGGAAGCGCGGCGACATTGATGGCGGCTTCGTCTGGGATCCGGCTCTTTCGGAGCTCAAGAAGAACGGCAAGGTCCTGCTCACGGCCGGCCAGGTCGCCGATCGCGGCGCGCCGACCTTCAGCGCGCTGGTCGCCACCGATGCGTTCGCCAAGGCCAATCCGGAATTCCTCGCCAAGTATACGCGGCTGATCGACGGCTATAACCAGGCCTATCTGAGCAACCCGGCCGCCTGGGGCCCGGATTCAGAGAACGCCAAGCTGATCGCAAAATTGCAAGGCGGCACTCCCGCCGAGAATTCGGAGCAGTTGAAGACGACGGTCGTTCCGCCGCTCGACGAACAGGTCTCCAGCAAATGGCTGGGCGGCGGAGAGAAGAGCGCGGTGGCGAAAATCCTCAAGGACACCGCCGGCTTCCTGAAGGACCAGCACAAGATCACCTCGATCAAGGACAACTACGCGGCTTTCGCCGATCCGCAATATGCGGAAGTGGCCAAGGCCTCGAACTAGCACCCCCTAATGAAAGCTCGATCCGGTTGGCGCGCCAGCCGGATCGCCTGGAGGTACCATGCTTCGAATCCGCGATGCCAGCGTCACCTTTCCTGCTTCCGATGGCCAGGACGTGCACGCGCTCGATCACGTCACGCTCGATATCGCTCCCGCTTCGATCGTTGTCGCGGTCGGTGCTTCCGGGTGCGGCAAGTCGACATTGCTGAACGCGATCGCCGGCTTCCTGCCGCTCTCCGAAGGCACGATCACGTTGGACGGGCGGGAAATCGTGGCGCCAGGCGGCGATCGTGGCGTCGTGTTCCAGAAAGATACCCTGCTGCCGTGGGCCAGTGTGTTGGACAACGTTGCACTCGGCCTGAAGTACAGAGGCGTGTCGCGCGGCGAACGTCATGAGCGGTCGAGGCACCTGCTGGAACTGGTCGGGCTCGCCGATTTCGCGGAAAAGCCACCCTATGAATTGTCGGGCGGCATGCGCCAGCGCGTCGGCATCGCCCGGGCGTTGGCCACCGACCCGAAAATCCTTTTGATGGACGAGCCGTTCGGCGCCCTCGACAGCCTGACGCGCGAGACCATGCAGCAGCTTCTGGCCTCGGTCTGGGCCCAGACCGGCAAGCAGATCCTGTTCATCACCCATTCGATCGAGGAAGCCCTCACGCTCGGCACGACCATCGTTGTGATGTCGCCCCGACCAGGCCGCATCGTGGCGCGGTTCGATGCCGACTTCGTTCGCGATTTCGCGGAAAACGGCGACATCGGGCCGATCCAGTCCGACCCGCGTTTCATCGAACTGCGACAGGAAATCCGCTCGCTCATCCATCAGCCGGAAGCCGCCCGTACAGGAACCTTGCAATGACGCTTGCCGCCAATTCCCCAACCTCGTTCCCGCCCGCGACAACTCAACGAAGGCCGTCGTTTCGGCCGCGCCGGTCCGCATCGACAAAGACGCTCGGCATCAGCCTGGTCACGCTGGCCGCGCTGGTCGCCTTGTGGTTCCTGGCCGCACAATTCGGCTGGGCGTCGCCGCTGTTCCTGCCGTCACCGGCCGACGTGCTGACCCAATTTGGCGTCGTCGCGGCCGACGGCTATGCCAACGGCACGCTGCTCGACCACACGCTGGCAAGCCTCGGCCGCATTGCCGCGGCGCTCGGCGTCGGCATTTTCGTGGGCATTCCGCTTGGCCTGCTCATGGGGCTCAACCGCTGGATCAGGGGCATCTTCAGCGTGCCGATCGACCTCTATTGGGGCTTGCCGCCGTTGGCGTACCTCCCTCTGCTGATCATATGGCTCGGCATCGGCGAGACCTCCAAGATCGTCCTGCTGTCGCTGTCGACCTTCGCCCCGATCTGCTTCGCCGCCCAGGCGGGTGTCCGATCAGTGCCCGTCGAACGCATCAACGCCGCCCTGTCCCTTGGCGCGAGCCGGTTGCAACTGTTCACCAGCATCATCCTGCCCTCCGCCTTGCCGGAAATCCTGACGGGCCTGAAGATCGCCATCGGCGCCGGATTGTCCACGCTGGTCGCGGCCGAACTGATCGCAGCCCAGTCCGGGCTCGGATACATGATCATGTCCGCGGCCAACTTCCTCGCCACCGACGTCGTGTTCGTCGGCCTCATCATTATCGCGGTCCTGGCTTTCGCCTTCACCAGCGGCATGCGCTGGCTGGAACAGCGCCTCATCCCCTGGAAAGGCAAGCTCTGAGGCTTGCTCCGCAGATTCCGCAATCGCAGAAGGAACAATTTGATGTCCAGCAACAAGAACCGTCCGCTCGATCTCTACTGGTACCTGCCGACCCATGGCGACGGCCCCTATCTCGGTACAGACGAACGGCACCGGCCGGCAACCTTCGGGTATCTCAAGGAGATCGCGCAAGCCGCCGACCGGCTCGGCTTCAAAGGCGTGCTCCTGCCCACGGGCACACGGTGCGAGGACGCCTGGATCGTGGCCGCCGGGCTGATACCGCTCACCGAACGGCTGAAGTTCCTCGTTGCGCTCCGGCCAGGCAGCGGAACGCCGGCCTTGTTCGCGCGCCATGCGGCCGCGCTGGATCGCATCTCCGGCGGCCGGGTGCTGCTCAATGTCGTCACCGGCGCGGATCCGGCCGATCTCGCCGGCGACGGCAACAAGCTCGCTCATGACGAGCGCTACGCGCAGACCGACGAGTTCCTGACCATCTGGCGGCGGATCCTTTCAGGGGAGCCGGCCGACTTCGAGGGCAAGTACCTGTCGGCCCATGGCACCGACATTTCCTTCCCGCCCATCCAGAGGCCGCATCCGCCGCTCTGGTTCGGAGGCTCCTCCGATGCCGGCATAGCGATCGCCGCCAAGCATGTGGATGCCTATCTGAGCTGGGGCGAACCGGTGGACCAGCTTGCCGAAAAGATAGGACGCGTGAAAAAGGCGGCGGCGGCGCAGGGCCGCACGATCCGCTTCGGCCTGCGCATCCATCTGATCGTGCGCGAAACCGAGGACAAGGCCTGGGCCGCCGCCGACCGCCTGATCAGCCACGTGACCGACGAGCTGATCGCCGAGGCCCAGAACGGCTTCGTCAACATTTCGGAATCGGTCGGGCAGAAGCGCATGTCGGCGCTGCACCAGGGCCGGCGGGACAAGCTGGTCATTGGTCCGAATCTGTGGGCTGGCCCCGGGCTGGTGCGCGGGGGCGCCGGAACGGCGCTGGTCGGCAATGCCGACAATGTCGCGGCGCGAATCCGCGAGTATCAGGAGATCGGCATCGAAACGATCATCGCTTCCGGCTACCCGCATCTGGAAGAGGCCTTCAGCGTCGCGGAACTGCTCTTCCCAAAACTCGGCCTGAGCGGGGAAGCCGCGCCAGCGGAACGCAGTTGGGACGTCGAGTTCGGGCGAGGCGTGGGGCCCAAGGTCGCCGCGTCCGCCTCCTGAGTCCCTCATGCGGCAAACCAGGTAAATCCCGCTCCAGCGCTGCCGGCGCGGGATTTGCCGGGATGGCGCCGACCGCCCGCATTGCCTTCCGCGCCGGCTCGCACAATAGTCGGGTCGATGTTCGAGGCGATTGCGAGTCACTGGTCGACGCTTATCCTGATCCTCTCGCTCGCGATGGCGGCGGTGGGTATCGTCCATGCCATCATGACGAAGGAGGACGTGCGCGCCGCCACCGGTTGGGTGGGCGTGATGCTTTTGTCGCCCTTCCTCGGCGCGATCATCTACGCCATTGCCGGCATCAACCGCATCCGCCGCGCGACGATCAGCGCCATGCGCCCCGTCTCCAGCGAGGCGGCGGCGGCAAGGCACGACCGCGACATCGCGCTGGAAGCCTTGATCAATGCCGAATTCGGCCAGCGTTTCACCGGGCTGAAGACGCTTGGCGACAGGGTGGCGCGGCGTCCGCTGACCTCGGGAAACACCATCGCCGTGCTCAAGACCGGCGACGAAGCCTATACGGCGATGTGCCGGGCGATCGACGCGGCGCAGAAAAGCGTGCTCCTTGAGACCTATATCTTCGACAATGACGTGGTCGGGGCGCTTTTCGTCCAGTCGCTGGGCAATGCCGTCAAGCGCGGCGTCGCCGTACGGGTGCTGATCGACGCCGTCGGCGTGCGCTACTCGGTGCCGAGCGTACTCAGGCAACTCAGGGAAGCCGACGTACCCGTCGACCTCTTCAACGGCAACATCGTCATGGGATTGAGACTTCCCTATGCAAATCTCAGGACCCACAGGAAGATCCTGGTCGTCGACGGCGCGGTGGCGTTCACGGGAGGCATGAACATCCGCAAGGGATTCTCGGCCGAATTCGCGGGTTCCGACAGTTCGCGCGACACCCATTTCGAGGTCACCGGGCCGGTGGTGGCCGACCTGTTCTCGGTTGCCGCCGAGGACTGGCGCTTTGCCGGCAACGAGGCCCTGAAAGACGGGCCTTGGCAGATCGAGCGGACAATACCGCCACCCGGGCAGCCGATGCTTGTGCGCGCGGTGGCGAGCGGGCCGGACGCCTCGAACGAAACCAATCTCAAGCTGCTGATGGGGGCTTTCTCGGTCGCCCGCAAATCGATCCGCATCATGTCGCCCTATTTCCTGCCGGACCGCGAATTCATCAGCGCCTTGACCACGGCCGGCCGGCGCGGCGTCGAAATCGACATCGTCGTGCCGGCGGTGAACAACCTTTTCCTCGTCGACCATGCGATGACGGCGCAGTTCGACCAGGTCTTGAAGCATTATTGCCGTGTCTGGCGCCACGAAGGCTCGTTCGATCATTCGAAGCTGATGGCGATCGACGGCGTGTGGGCCTATGTCGGCTCCTCCAATCTGGATGCCCGTTCGCTGAGGCTGAATTTCGAGATCGACATGGAGGTCCTGGATGAACACTTCGCCGCCGAAATCGACGCCCGCATCGCGGCCGCCATCGCCACCGCACAGCCGGTGACGCTGCAGACTCTGAAGGAAAGGCCATTCATAATCCGCGTCTTCGACCGCTTGTTGTGGCTGGGATCGCCCTATCTTTAGAACAGGAAATCGAGCATCGGGATCATGGAGATAGACGACATCAAAGGACGCAGCCTCCCGGAGACCGTGCTGCTCTCCATCCGCGGCCGAAACGCGCGCAAGGCGAAGGCGACGCCGCGCAAGCACGTCAACGGCGCCGAGATCGTCGTTGCCTCCTACAATGTTCACAAATGCATCGGCACGGACCGCAGGTTCGACCCTGAAAGGACGGCGCGCGTCATACGCGAAATGAGCCCCGACGTGATTGCGCTGCAGGAAGCCGACAACCGCTTCGGCGACAGGGCCGGGCTGCTCGACCTCGCCCGCCTGGAACTGGAGACGGGGCTGGCGCCGGTGCCGATCTTCGGCAACGGCAAACAACATGGCTGGCGCGGCAACGTGCTTCTGTTCAAGCGCGGCACGGTGCGCGACGTCCACCAGATCAAGCTGCCGGGGCTGGAGCCGCGCGGCGCGCTGGTCGCCGAGATCGATCTCGACGAGAAACGGAGCCTGCGCGTCATTGCAGCCCATCTCGGTCTCTTGCGCCGCTCACGCTCCGAACAGGCGCGTGTCGTGCTCGACATCATGAGCAGCGCGGACGAGAGGCCGACGCTGCTCCTCGGCGACCTCAACGAATGGCGGCTCGGCAACCGCTCGGCGCTGAACACGCTGCACGCGACCTTCGGCCCGACACCGCCTGCGGTGCCGACCTTCCCGTCGGGCCTGCCGGTGCTGGCGCTCGACCGCATCATGGGCAACCGGCACGATCTGGTTTCAGCAGTGGAGGCGCATGACACGCCGCTATCGCGCGTCGCTTCCGACCACCTACCATTGACGGCCTTCGTCCATCTTTAGATCGGGATGACGTTTCGTTGAATCGTCACCCTGATCTAACTCCTTGTTAGAGCATGATCTTTTCCGAAAACCGGTTCCCACTTTTCGGGATCATGCTCCAGCGCAATTCCAGGAAAAGTGTGAGCGGTTTTCCGTCCGGAATTGCGTAAAACAAAGAGATAGAGCGGTTTTCCGCTTCCGTAAAACGGTGAAACGCTCTAGCGCCAGGGACCTACCCTTCCCTCAGCCAGACCAGCATCTCGCCGGGATCGCGATTGTCCCAGGCGAAATAGGGAACCGCCTTGAGTTTCGTCTCCTGCGTCGTCGGCGACTTCGAGCGGTAAAGATCGACGCCCCAGTTCTCCGCTCCGGCCCTGCTGCCAATGGCTGAAAGCGTGACGATGCCGCCGAGCAAGTTCGGCTCCCCGTGGGCCTCGAGCCTTGCCTCGCGCGGCAAGGCGATGCGATGCAGCCCGCCGCCATTGTCGGTCTCCTCGACACAATAGATCAGCGGGCCGCGCGCCAGCGCCACGCGGCCGATGTCCTGGCGCACATTGGGGTTGGCGAATAGGCGCGCCATCGACATTTCGAGATCGAGCTCGACACGGTCGCCCTTTTGCCATTCGCGGCGGATCGCGGCATAGCCGTCAACCTTCGCCGCTTCGAGATCGACCAGCTTGCCGTTCACCCGAAGCGCGGCCTTGCGGCACCAGCCAGGCACGCGCAGATGAAGCGTGAACGTGACCGGCGTCTCGGCCTCGATCGTGATCCCCACCGCCCCGTCCCAGGGATAGTTGCAGGTCTGGATGAGGCTGACCTGCCTGCCATCTATTTCGAAGCGCGCGGCCGAGTCGCCATAGAGATGCACGGCCAGCGCATCGTCGGCGAGGCCGTAGAAATAGCTGCCGATCGACGCCACCATGCGGCCGATATTGGGCGGACAGCACGGGCAGCGGTGCCATTTCCAGCGATGGTGGCCGCCCCGGCTCTCCAGCGGGTTCTCGTAGAAGAACAGCGAGCCGTCGAGCGACAGGCCCGAGATCGAACCGTTGTAGAGGGCGCGTTCCATCATGTCGGCATAGCGGGCGTTCGGCCCCATGCCGAGCATGCGGCTTGCCCAGAACACCAAGCCGACCGAGGCGCAGGTCTCGGCATAGGCGGTTTCGTTGGGCAGGTCGTAATCGCTGGTAAAGCCCTCATTGTGCGCCGACGGACCGATTCCTCCGGTGACGTAGAGATTCTTGGTCATGAGATCGTCCCACAACCGGTCGAGCGCGGCGCGCAGCGTGTCGTCGCCATATTCGGTGGCGATGTCGGCCATGCCCGAATAGAGGTACATCGCCCGCACGGCGTGGCCGACGACCTTGTCCTGCTCGCGCACCGGCTTGTGCGACTGGTTGTACTCATAGGTCTTGAAGTGATAGGCCTTGGGGTCGGCGCCGCGGGCTCGGGCCTCCTCGTCGAAGTAATGTGGCTGCCGGCCGCGCTGGTCGATGAAGTACCTGGCGAGGTCCATGTATTTCTTCTCGCCCGTCGCCCGCGCCAGCTTGACCAGCGCCAGCTCGATCTCCTCATGGCCGCAGTAACCCTTGCGCTTGCCGGGCTCGGGACCGAACATCGAGGCGATATGGTCGGCGTAGCGGCACATGATGTCGAGCAGCTTGCGCTTTCCGGTGGCCTGAAAGTAAGCGACCGCGCCCTCGATCAGGTGGCCGGCGCAATAGAGTTCGTGGCAGTCGCGCAGGTTGGTCCAGCGCAAGCCGGGCTGGATGCGCTGGTACCAGCTCGAAAGATAGCCATCGGGCTGCTGCAGCTTGCCGTACATGTCGATGACGGCGTCGATCTTCTTTTCCAACTCCGGGTTGCGGCGGCGGTAGAGCGAATAGGCCGCGGTCTCGATGGTCTTGCCCCAGTCGGAATCCCAGAACATCTGCGTGGTCACCGTCGATCCGGTGAACTCCGCGCCCTGCGCGCCCGCCTCGTCCGGCGACGGCGAATGGAAGGGAATGACGACGCCCGGCGACGGGCGGTCCGGATCGATCTGCTCCAGCATGCGCGCCTCGACGCATCGGTCATAGAGGATGCCGGCGGTCCTGGCGGCCACCGCGTCGACACGGTCGCCCCAGAAGCCGCGGACATCGACCTGCGGCACCGGAAGCGGGCGGAAGGCGAGCTTTGGCTTGGCGGAGGCGCCGGTCTGCGATGCGGTCATGAACTTCACTCCATTCGGATGCGACAGATTATTTGACGGCCCCGGCCATGAGGCCGCGGATGTAGAAGCGCTGCAGCGCCAGGAAGAGGATCAGGCACGGCACCATCATCACGGTGACGCCGGCCTGCACCGCGCCCCAATCGATGGCGCCGAAGCGGCCCGACTGCAGCGCGGTCATCATCACCGGCAGCGTGAATTTGGACTGGTCAGTCATCAGCACGAGCGCCGCCAGGAACTCGTTCCAGGCGCCGAGGAAGGCAAACAGCGCGATGGTGACGACACCCGGCCAGACCAAAGGCAGCATCACCTTGACCAGCATCGTGACGTTGTTGGCGCCGTCCATGCGCGCAGCCTCCTCGATCTCGCGCGGCACGGCGTCGAAGGCGTTGCGCATCATGAAGATCGAGAACGGCAGTTGCAGCGTGACATAGACGCAGACGAGCCCTGTCAGCGTGTTGTGCAGGCCGAGTTTGGTCAGCACCAGGAATATCGGCGTCAGGATCGACTGGAACGGGATCATGATCGTCGACAGGATCAGGACGAAGAAGAAATCCCTGAACGGAAAACGGAAGCGCGAGAAGCCATAGCCAGCAAGCACGCTGACCAGCACCGAAAGCAGCACCGTCATCACAGAGACATAGATGCTGTTCTGCGCCGACACCCAGAGCCCGTCGCCGAAGGAGTTCAGCGTCTGATAATTCTCGATCGAAAAGCCGGTCGTCGGCCAGGGCGGCAGCGGCGGCTGGCGCGCCTCCTGCGCCGGCTTGAAGGTCGACAGCACGGTCCACACGATCGGCGCAAGGAACAGCACCGAGGCGATGATGCCGGTCGAATGCCGGGCCAGGTTGAAGGCCGCCTTGCGGTTCTGGGACATCGCCTCGGCCATCAGTCGAGCCCCTCGGGCTTGCGCAGCAGCCAGAGCTGGATGAGGCTCAGCGCCACCAGGATGATCAAAAGCACCATGGAGAGCGCGGCGCCGTAGCCGAGCTTGAACGAGACGAAGGACTGGTTGAAGATCCAGTAGACCGCCGTCAGCGTCTGGTTGCGCGGGCCGCCGCGCAGGATGATGTAGAACTGGTCGAAGGCGAGGATGGAGCCTGCCACCGACAGGATCAGCGCCAGCGCCAGGGTGCGGCGCATCAGCGGCAGGGTGATCGCCCGGAACCTGGCGAACGGGCCGGCGCCATCGATGACGGCGGCCTCCTGCAGGTCCTGCGGGATCGATTGCAGGCCAGTCATCAGGATGATCATGGTGAAGCCGGCGACCTTCCACACCACCATGGCGATGATCGACCAGAAGGCCGGCTGGAAGGTGGCCAGAAGGTTGACCTTCTTTTCGGTCAGGCCGAGGTCGAAGGCGGCGGGGCTGAACAGGCCGGAATCGACGTTGAGCAGCCACGACCACAGCAGGCTCGCCGAGGCGAAGCCGACCACCGCCGGCATGAAGAAGGCGGTGCGGTAGAGATTGGTGAGCGGGCGCGGCCTTTCGATGAAGATCGCCAGCGGGAAGGCGACGGCGAAGATCGCGATGGTGACGATCACCGTATAGTAGAAGGTAAATCTGAGAGCGTTCCAGAAGCGCGTGTCGCGCAGGATCGCGAAGTAGTTGTCGAGACCGATGAAGGAATGCTCGCCCATCAGCGGCCAGTTGTGCAGCGACATCCACGCCGTCATGCCGAGCGGGATGACGAAGAAAACGGTGACGAAGGCGACGGCAGGCAGGACATAGAGCAGGCCGACCCACTGCCGCAGGCTGGCGCTGGTGCGTGGCCGGGCGGGCGCGGAGGTGGCTGTGATGGCGGTCATGCGGATCTCGCTTTAGCGCGGCGATTACCTCCCCCTCGTGGGAAGGGTCCGGCCGCAGGCCGGGGTGGGTCCTCCGAGACGCGCGCCAACGGGGAGATAGCGTCGGGCACTTCGCGGGCGACCCCACCCGGACCTGCGGTCCGACCTCCCCTCAAGGGGGAGGTTAAGGCAGGCACTTACTTGTTCGGCGCCTGGTCGATGATCGACTGCATGGTGTCCTGTGCATTCTTGATGGCGCCGTCGACGTCGTCGCCGAAGAACACCTCGTTGATCATCTGCGTCCACGGACCGTTGGCGGAGTTGATCAGGTCGTTGAACACAACCGAGTAAGGCGTCTTGCCCTTGGCCATCGCCTCGGCCGCCACCTGATAGCGCGGATCGAGGTCCTTCAGCGCGTCCTTGGCGATATCGTTGCGCACCGGCAGGCTGCCATATTTGGCGAGGATCGTCTGGCCCTCGAGCGAATAGGCGAAGTCGAGGAACTCCTTCACCACCTCGATCTTCTTGGTGCCTTTGGTGACGACGAAATTGTCGCCGCCGGCGAAGGACGACCAGCCGCCATCCTTGCCCGGCAGGAAGGTGATGCCATAGTCGACGTCCGGATACTGGGTGTTGAGCGCGCCGATGGCGAAGGCGCCGGACGGCGAGATGCCGATCTTGCCGCCGGCGAAGGCGGCGAAGAAGTTGGCGCCGGTATCGGTCTGAGCGCCCTCGGGCACAAGGCCCTTCTTGACCATCGAGCGGTAGAGGTCGATGGCGCCGCGCAGTTGCGGACTGTCCAGCGTCGCCTTCGAGCCATCCTCGGACAGGATGTCGCCGCCCGAGGCCCAGATCAGCGGCGTGAAGGTGAAGATGTTGCAGCCGCCGCAATTGCCCGAGAAATAGAAGCCCTTGATGTCGCCGCCGAGCGCGTTGACCTTCTCGGCGTCGGCCTCGATCTCGGCCCAGTTGGTCGGGCCTTTCTCCGGGTCCAGCCCCGCCTGCTTGAACAGCTTCTTGTTCCAGATCAGCACCGACGCATCCGCCGAGAATGGCAGGCCGTAGATGCGGTCCTTATAGGTGCCGGTCTTCACATGCGCCGGCGAGAGGCTCGAAAAATAGGGCAAGGATTTCGCCCAGTCGGTGATGTCTTCCAGCTGGCCGGCGGCGGCGAAGGACGGCGTGTAGATCAGGTCGAGCGAGAGCGCGTCGGGCGCGGTGCCGCCGGCGGCGGCCGCGCCGTATTTCGGGATGATCTCGGCGTTGGGGATGATGTCGAGCTTGATCTGGTCCTTATGCGCTTTGTTGAAGGCGTCGACGATGCGCGGCATGAAGTTCGAGCCGTCGGCGCGCACCCAGATGTTGGCGGTTTCGGCGGATGCCGCCTGCAGCCCGCCGCCGATGACGGCCGCGGCAAGCGCCAGCTTGGCAAGCATGGTCTTCATCTTGTTCCTCCTCATGGTTCTCCTCCCTGTTTTCGGCCGCGCTGCCGGCGGATCCGGGCGCGGCCCCGTTGCTTCATCCCGGCGGACTGCCGCATGACTGACGCACCACCAGCCGGCACGGCAGTTTCCTGATGCCCGGGGCGGCCGGCTGGCCGTCCACGAGCGAAAGCAGGGCAAGCCCGGCCTCGCGGCCGAGGCTCGCAAGGTTCATGTCGACCGACGTCAGTGGCGGACGCGTCGCCTCGGCAACGATCTCCCAATTGTCGAAGCCGATGACGCCGACATCGTCGGGCACGCGGATGCCACGCTCGCGCAGCGCATCGATGACGCCACGGGCGATCTGGTCGTTACCGCAGAAGATGGCGTCCGGCCGTTCCCTCCTGCCTCCGAACAGTTTCGCGACCGCCTCATGCCCCCATGCTTCCGACCAGGCGCCGAGCAGCGGCTCGATGACCGGCAGATTGCTCTCCTCAAGCACAGCGCGATAGGCTTCGGCGCGGGTATGAACGACCGCGAAACCCGCCGGGCCGCTGACATGGGCGATGCGGCGACGCCCGAGCCTGCAGAAATGCTCGACCGCCAGCCGCGCCCCGCCGGCATCGTCGGAAACAAGCCCGACCGCGCCGGGGTCCGGCTGGGTGAAAGCATAGACGACGGGCACGCGCAGATTGGCGAGATCGACCGGCAGATGGCGGTCGATGCGTTTTCCCGTGGCGATGATGCCGTCGACGCGCTTGTCGAGCATGGCCTCGACGTGCAGTTGGCCTAGCCGCTGATCGTCCTCGACGTTGCACAGGAACACCGACACGCCCTTGTCGACCAGCGCATCCGAAACGCCGGCCATCAGCGGCAGCGAGAAGCGGCCATAAGTATCGTTGGTGAGCAGCCCGACGGTGAAGGAGCGTTTGCGCAACAGGCTCTGCGCCAGGCTGTTCGGCCGGAAGCCGAGCAGCCGGGCCGTCTCGCGGATGCGCTCGCGCGTCTCGGCGGTCATGCGCCCCTGCCCGTTCAGCGCCTTCGACGCCGTCGCGACGCTGACGCTCGCCGCGGCCGCGACCTCGCGCAGCGTGACGGGCTTGGCAAAGACAGGCGCTGACTCGGCGTCTGAAACCATGTTCGGCGCTGGACCTCCCGATTGAGAAAACCTTTTCTCAGAAAGACCTGCTGCATTCGGACCAGGGGCGGATGTCGAAAGCGGCGATTTGGGAAAAGGTTTTCTCAGGAGAGATTAGACCGAAGGCTCGCCTCATGCAAGGCAGTTTCTCGCCCTGCTGGCCTTCCACAACCGGCTTGACCTTTTCTGGGTGCATTTTGCCGGAACTCCCAAGGTTCCGGGGGAAATTGCCCAAGCATTGGGCAGATCGACCCGGGGTGTGGCATTTCTGCCACCACTATTTTAGACAACCCCTGCTAGAAGCCGGCCGGGTTTTAACTTGGGGTTATGGGGCTATGTTTCTTCGTATTTATGCGAAATCCGTTTTGCTGGGCGCTGTTTCGGCCGTTGCCTTGATGTCGGCCGCGCATGCCGCTGACGTGGTGCAGCAGCAGGCCGCTCCCGGCTTCAACTGGAGCGGCGTCTATGTCGGCTTCGGTCTTGGCGCCGGCGCGAATGTTCACAAGCTCAGCAGCGATTTTGCGCCCATCTCGCTGAACGGCATCGGTGGCGAAGGCGTCTATGGTCAGGTGACTGTCGGCTACGACTACATGGTTTCGCAGCGGTTCCTGCTCGGCGGCCTGATTGACGCCCATATCGGCACTATCAAGACCTCCCTCGACATCGGCGGTGGGAATATCGACATCAAGGAGCCCTACGGCTTCGATGTCGGCGTGCGCGCCGGCTACCTGTTGACGCCGAGCACGCTGGGCTACGTCCTCGGCGGCTATGCCTGGCAGAAGTACAAGCTCGACACCAATGCCGGTTTCGGATTCGATTGGAATCAGGGCGGCTATTTCGTCGGCGCAGGCGTCGAGACCGCGATCAACAACAACTGGACGCTCAAGGGCGAGTATCGCTACACCCGCTTCAGCACCAATGGCAGCCTGCTTGCGGATGCCGGAATACCGTCGCCGGACGGCGCGCTCAACCTCGACACCTCGCGCCATACCTTCGAGGTTGCGGCCGCATACCGCTTCAATGCCAATGACGGCGGCGCCGCCAGTTTCGAGACGCCTTCGTACAACTGGACCGGCTTCTATGTCGGCGGAGGCCTCGGTGCCGGCGCGGTCGTGCACCAGATCGAGATTCCACCGCTTGGCGGCGCCAAGTTCAACGGCTTGGGCGGCGAAGGCGTATTCGGGGAAGCCAGCGTCGGTTACGACCAGGACATGGGCAGCTGGGTGGTCGGCGGTCTGGTCGACGCACGCATCTCCGGCATCAAGTCGAAGCTTGACCTGGGCGGTATCCTGGGCGGCGTCGACTCGATCAGCTTCAACACCGATTATGGCTTCGACGTGCTCGGCCGCATCGGCATGAAGGTCAACGAAGCGACGCTGGCCTATGCGCTCGGCGGCTACAGCTGGCAGCACTTCAAGCTCGATGCCCCGGCGCCGCTCAACGTCGACTGGGGCTCCAGCGGCTTCTCGGTGGGTGCAGGCCTCGAAACGGCTGTCTCGGACAAGATGACCGTCGGCATCGAGTACCGCTACTCGCAGTTCGCCAAGAAAGACCTCTCGGACGTATTTCCCATCCCGAGCGGGATCGCGAACACGACGCCGTCCTTCCACACCGTGCGGATCGACGCCAAGTACAAGTTCAACTAAGCAAAGGCCTCCAGCCAAAGCAGGAAGCCCGCCGAATGGCGGGCTTTCCTTTTTTGCGAGGCGCCTTTTCTTGAAGCTCATCCCGGGTCGCGCTAGCCGGCAGTGACTTAGAGGCGGTAGAGCACTGACTGGCCTGTGACGACTGGGGCAGACTCGCCTCGACCTCATCGCCAGGGAACACTGACGCCCATCTGACGGGTGCGTGCGGGTGTTCAATTGGATAGCCTACCCCAGGCTGCGAAAGCTGGACGGCGGTGCTGAGGCCCACGCGTCGATCTCACGGGTTACGAAGCCGGCTGCCTGGTGATGGATGAAGTGGCCCGTGCCGGGGATAGCTACAAGCGACGTGACGTTGTCGACTTCGCGGAAGGTGCCGTCATAGGCGCCGGCCGGGATATACGGATCGTCGGCGCCGAACAACACCAGCGTTGGCGCTCGGACCAGCGGCAGCGGGCCGATATCGGGCACTTTGCCGAGCGGGATGTTGGCTCTGTAATAACCAAGCATCGCTTCAGGGTGGGAGCGCTGGAGCGATCCTACCAGCGCCAGCTTCTCCGCATCATCGACGACCCAGGCGGCCAGTTCCTCCGCCGTTGGCAGGGCGGCATCGCCCACCCCTTGGAAACGACGAATATAGTCGATGGTCCCGGCATTGGCCGGGTCGGATATGGCGCGTAGATAGTGACGCGGGTGCGGCGCTGAAAGCAGCACGAGACGACGCACCGCCTGCGGCACGCGCATGGCAAGCCACCAGGCGATCATGCCGCCCCAATCGTGCCCAACGAAGGTGGCCTGCGAGATGCCCTCCGCCACCAAGACCGCCAGCACATCTTCGATCAAGTAGGGCATCAGCGCGTAGTTAGCATGCCCCTGCGGGGCATCGCTTCGCCCAAAACCGCGCAAATCCGGCGCCACGACCCTGAACCGGCCCTGGAGGGCCTCGATCTGACGCCGCCAGCCGAAACCATGGTCAGGAAAGCCGTGCAAAAACACAATCGGCGGGCCTGAGCCCGCCGCTATGTAGTGCAGTTTGACGCTACCGTTCGCCGCGAACCTGGATTCGAAACCCGCCTCCGCGTTCACCTGCAACCGGCCGCTGCCATCACATCTTGACTTCGAGGCGCAGGAACGGACCGTGGAACGTCTCGGTCTTGCTGTCCGATGTCACCAGCAGATTGTGCCACTGCTCTACCTTGTAGCCCGCCGTGAAGGTTGTGTTGGTGAAGGGCGTCCACGTGACGCCGGCCAAGGCATCGAGGCTTGTGACCGTCTCGTTGGAATGCTGGCTTTCGCTGAGATGCACTTCGCGATGGGCGGGATTGTTGTTCGGGTCGTCGCTGACAGCGTCAAGCGAGGCGGTTTCGGTGCGACGGCCCCACATAACGGCGCCGGACACCGCGCCTGTCAGCCCCCAATTCTCGCCGACGGGGTAATAGGCTTCGGCACCGACGCGCGGGCCGATGCCCCAGTATTCGGCCTTGCCGAGCTTGTCCGCGCTACCGCTCTTGTCGACCGGACTGGTCTCGCTGAACCCTTCGGAGATGCCAATATGCTCCTTGGAATGCACAAGACGGAGCCCGCCGAAGAAACGGATGTCCGCCGACTGAACCTGCACATGCTTGCCGAGATCGAAATCCAGCGTCTGGAAATTGAAGTCGTCGCCATAGTTGAAGTTGAACGCTTCAGTCGGGGAGGAGGCGTTGAAATCCCAGGAACGATCCTTGCCCGTGTGGAAGGCACCCGCGAGACGCCAATCCACGTCGGAAGAAATCTGTTTCGTCAGCGCGATCGAGCCGTAGAGATCGCCGTTGCTGTTGCCAAGCTTGTCGCCTACGCCGGTTTTGTCGCTGTGGACGTTGTTTTGAAACACCGCGCCTTCGAAGGCGATCTTGATACGCGAATCGATCACCGTCGGATCGGCCACCTGCGCATCCGCGGCATGAGCCACCACCACCCCGACCGATGTCATCGACGCAGCCGAAGCCGCGACAGTCGCCAAGAATTTTCCGGAAGCCTGCGCCCGCATGTCTTTCCCCCGCTCGAATCCAACCCAAAGCCGCTGGCAAGCTAACTTAAGGGAAGCGTGGGCGAAAGGCACCGAAATGTCTTCATCCGGCGATGTTGCAGCTTTGCCACAACAGCCGCCCCTCGGCGCATGTTTCAACTCCGCCTATCGACTCGAAACAAATATGCTAGCCTTGGTTGGAATAGTTCGGCCGCCGCAACTGGCCGGAGTGGCGGGGCCATATGAACCAATCACAGATCGAGGACGTCCTCAACAGTCTGGTCTATATGCTTTACGCGCAAGGCGGCCAGCAGAACACTGGAGACAAACGCGTCGGCAACCTCCAAGTGTTCGACCATCCGGAAGCAGTCGATCGGATCGTCAAGGCGCCCGCGCTGTTCCGCAAAAACTTCTCGATGATCTCGGCATTGGGCTATAGCCGTTTCAACACTAATGACGAAAACTGGGCAGTGCGGCGCGAGATCACGCAAGACACTTACCTGACGGCGGCAAAGCCCTCCCAGCAAAGCGTTGTCTCCGAAATCTATACCGCTCGTCTTTCGCAAAGCGATTCAACGCTGGCCGGTATTCAGAAGGCCTTGTTCGCGGCGTCCCTCACCATCTTCTACAAGGCATTCGACCTGGTACCCGACATCGAGACTACGATCGCTCTCATCGACCGCGTCCGCGAGGTATTGCGCCGGCTGCAATACTTTTCTTGGGTGGCGCCAACGGTTCCAGAACGGGACAGCGCTATAGGGGACGCCCGCCGGGTGGTCGCCGACTTTGCCGGGCAACTCTCCGCCGATCCGCGCGCTGCCGCGGAAATGGCGCGCTTCGCGGACAGAGCCAAGGACATCCACGGCTTCTCGCCTGTCGAGGAATTCGTCATGAACGCCTTTGCCGGAGTGGAAACGACGGTCGCAACGGTGTTGTGGGTCATAGACCGGCTTGGCGCCAACGAGAATGTGCAGCACCGCGTTCAAAATGAGATTGACGGCGGCGCGGTCGATACGCCCTTCACCGACTGCATCGTCAACGAGACGATGCGCTACCTGCCGCCGATCCCTTTCCTCGTTAGAGAAGTCGGAGCCGAAACGTCGCTCGATGGCAGGCTACTGCGAGCCGGGCAGCTCATCTTGTTGTCGGTCGTGGGCGTCCATCAGCACCCGGCCTTCTGGTCGGATCCGCGGACCTTCGATGCCAGCCGCAAGGAATTCATCGAAGACACATACGATCGCCGTGCCTTCATCCCTTTCCTTACCGGACCACGCATGTGCGGCGGAGCTCGCCTCGGTCGGCTGGAGGTCAGGGAGGCAGTGCGCGCCGCGGTGCGTCAGTTCAGCTTCAGCCGCGCTGACAACGTGATCCGCTTCGACTATGCGCTGGCACTGCGGCCGGCTGCCGGTTCTTCGGTCGGCATCGCGCGGCGATGAGCCAGATCCCCTCAGCCTGGCCGTTCGCCGAGGGTGAGCAGCTTGCCTTTCCGCGCATCGGCGACCGCCGCTACGTGCGCGGGCTGGACGTGGTGGCGTTGATCGAGCGTCGTTTCCCGGATTTCTCCAGCCTGGGTCTGAAATTCCTGCGGCCGATCGCCAACCGCGTGGCCCTCAGTTTCAGGCGTGAACCTGGCGCCGCCGTAGCGATCTCGCTTACAACAGACGCGGGTGCAGTGCTTCATTTCTACCTCGTCAATCTCGATAACGCCGACGTGCCTGTGGAGAAGGAGCCTCCGCTTGCCATTCACATCGCGCTGCCGGGCGGCCGCGGCTACCGGCGCTATCTCCTCTTTGGCCTGCATGGCCATGCGGAAATCCTTGCGGTGGTGTTCAAACGGTACCAAGCCGCCACTGGCCGGCGTTTCCTATTAAGGACGCTGCAACTCGAACGGCCAAGGGCCGCGGCCATCGAGCTAATCAGCCTCAGCGAGCCGAGGGCCGAGCGAGAACTCAGGACATGCTCAATCAGCCGTCAGGGCCAGCCCTGGTGCCGGATCGAGATGATCCACGCCGAAACCAGCGGCTGATTTGCATGTAGCGCCCGAGCGCCGACATCTTCACGCGGCGGTGAGGAAGCCGAGAATGAGCAGCGTTTGGTCGAGCGTCATCAGCGAGGGCGGATGTCCGGCATCGACGTTGTCGACCACCCAGAGGTCTGGCCGGACGAGACGGGTGCGGTCGATGGCTTGCCGATCGATGAAGTTGCTTTCACGCCCATACATCAAGAGGAAGCGCGCCTGTATCTTGGCGACGATCTGAAACAGATCGTATTCTCGACCAGTCATCGAGCCAAAGCTCTGGGTGGTGACGGGATCATAAGCCAAGCGAAAGCCTTCGGGGCCGGAAACGACCTTGTTGGCGACATAGCGCGAAAACACGCTCTCCTCGACCGGCCCCATGAATGACCGCGTCGAGCGAACATAGTCCTCCGCCTCGGCTCGGGTTGCGAACTTCGCCTCGCTGTCCCGAACGATCTCTGCACGAATGTGATCCACATTGGCGCCGCCAAGCATGGGGACGTCGTTCAGCACCACCTTGGTAGCCCGCGCACGAGTCATATAGAGAAACAGCAGAAGGATCGTGCCGCCCCAGGACGAGCCGATGAAATGGTTCTCCTTGCCTGCGAACTGGCTTAGCGCGCGCAGGCAACTGTAGTAGACGTTGATGTCATAGCCCTCGCCAAGATACGCGCTGCGCCCTCGCCCGAGCAGGTCGGGACAGACCACCAGATATCCATTTCGACAGAGGAACGCGGCGAGATAATCGAAATCAGAGCCGTTTCCCGTAAAGCCGTGCAGGCAAAACACGCTGCCGCGCGGCGGGCCGGCTGGCTGCCAGATGCGCACGAACATCGAAGCGTAACGGTCGCCAAGACGGATGAGTATCTCCTGGGTCAGCGCCTCGGCGGACACGGCCCGGTCCATCACGCGCCCCTTTTGCGCACGGCGCGCTTCATCGCGCCGCGGGCATCGATGAAATCGCGCTTCCAGTACACTGACTTGTCGAGGTTGAGCAGCTTGGCCTCCTTGATCAGCGGCAGGATGTGCGAGGAAGAGCGCGTCGCCATAACCGTCGCGGCAATAGCAGTACCCTCTGGATCGGAATTGAGTGGTCCCCTGTTCGCGACCCACGCCTCGGCAATCTCTCGGCTGGTCACGATCCAGCCGACATAGGCGACTATCGCATCGTCGATGGAACCGATGAGGTGCGTCTGCTGCTCAAGCTGGTAGCGCAAAGATTTCACCATCTGCCCAAACTCGTAGCCGTCGAATGGCGGGTGGTGCGCAATGAAATTGCAAACGAGCCCCAGCGAGACCGGATTTGAGGGAACGCGGGTAAAGAGTAGTTTGCTCATGCGGACTCGGGCGTTTCGATTGCGCGCGGGAGACTAGAGCAATTCCCGGAAAAAGGTGAACAAGTTTTCAATTCGGAACCGCGTTAAATCAAGGAGATAGATGAGAGATCATATAAAGGCTGCATGGGCACATGACAGTCAGAGCAAGGACGGGACGATGTGTCTCAATATCGGCGTGGCACCTATTCATTCCCCTCATCGATCGCAGGCGGTAGCCAGCGATATCTTCGACCGGGGGTATATGGCGGGCTTTTTCTTTTTGCAGGGCGCCCTTTCTTGAAGCGCGTCCCGGTAGCGCCAGCCGGCAGTGACGTAATGGCCGGAGGCGATGTGACGGCTGAGGCACACTCGCCTCAGACCACCTTCTTCCCTCGCCTGCCGCCATGCTCTTCCACGGCCTTCTCGATGGCGCGCTTCAGTTCGTCCTTGATCTCGACCGTCTCGGCCATGAGCGTCTCGATCTTGAGGAATTCGAGCACCCGGTACTTCGAAACATTCGGCCGGATCAGAATGTCCGGCGGATGCTGCCTGAGCTTGTTGGCGATGATCGACTGCATCATCAACTGCGTGGCGCCATACATCAGGTCGACGGTGGTCGGATGCTTGCGCTCGGCCTCGCTCGGCGCGCCCACCACGTCGATTGCGACGATGATGTCGGCGTCCTTCTCGATGAGGTCGAAGGGGACCGGATTGTAGATGCCGCCGTCGATCAGCACGCGGCCCTCGCGCGTCACCGGGCGGAAAACCGCCGGAATGGCGGCCGACGCGGCAAGCGCCGAGTGCAGGTCGCCTTCGGCAAACACCGCAAGCCTGTGCCCGAAATAGTCGGTGGCGGTCACCTTGAGCGGGATCTTCAGCGCCTCGAACGTCTCCGGGATCGCCTCGGGCAGGAAGGCCTTCAGGATGCGCTCGATGTTGAACTGGCTGACGCGGATGCCGCCCTGCATGGCCTCCGCGATCGTGCCCGGCCGCGAACGCCACATGCGCGCCGCCACTTCGGCCCGGCTGCCGAGGATCGATCGGGCATAGTCGTGGACCTCGGCGCCCGTCATGCCCGCCGCCATGCCGGCGCCCATGATGGCGCCGATCGACGAGCCCGCGATCGCCACGGGTTTGATGCCGAGTTCATCGAGGGCCTCGATGATATGGATATGCGCGAGGCCGCGCGCGCCGCCGCCGCCGAAGGCCACCCCGAAGGTCGGGCTCATCCCTTGCCGCCTCCGGCCACCTGCACCAGCGGCGGGCCGATGACCATCACCGCCGGATCGGCCGATAGAAGCTTCTTCGCCGCCGCCTTGACGTCGGCGAGCGTCACCGCGTTGATGAGGGCCGCGCGCCGCTTCATGTAGTCGATGCCGAGATCGTCGATCTGCAGTTCGACCAGCGTCGCGGCGATGGAGCCGGAGGAATCCAGATTGTTGATGGCGTAGGCGCCGATCATGTATTTCTTGGTGGCCGCGAGCTCTTCCTCGGTTGGGCCGTTCTCGGCCATGTCCTTCACCACCTGACGCACGATCGAGAGCGTTTCGGCGGCGCGGTCGGAACGCGTCGCCGTCGTCACCAGCAGCGAATGGGAATGCTCGCTGTCGACGAGGTCGGAACTGACGCCATAGGCAAGACCGCGTTTCTCACGCACCTCCGAGAAGAGCCTGGAGGTGAAAGTCGAGCCGCCGAGTATCTGGTTCATCAGGACAGCGGCAAAGAAATCCGGATCGCTGCGTTTCACGCCCGGCCAGGCCAATTGCAGCGAGGTCTGCGGCAGATCGTAATTCACTTCGAGCTGTTGTCCGAGCTTGGGTGTGATGTCGGCCACCGGGGCCAGTGTCTGCTTTTCAGGCAGGCTTCCGAACACCTCGTCCAGCTTGTCGCCCAGCGTCGCGGCATCGATGTCGCCGACCACCGCCACATGCAGGCCGCCGCGGGCGAAATTGGCCTTGTGGAAGGCCTTGATGTCATCGGCCGTAATGGTGCTCAGGCTGTCCTTCGTTCCCTGGTCGGATCGCGAATAGGGATGCGAGCCATAAATGGCGCGCAGCCAGCGCTGCTGCGCCACCGTGTTCGGATCGCGCTCGTTGGCGAGGACGCCATTGAGCACCTGTGCCCGGATACGGTCGATCGGCGCCTGATCGAACCGCGGCTGGTCGACGGCAAGCTTCAAGAGGTCGAATGCCTCGTCCTTCTCCTGCGACAGCATGCGCATATTGCCGTATGTGCCGTCGCGCGCGGCCTGGAAGCTCATCTCGGCGCCGGCATCATCGAGCTTCTGCTGGAAGGCATCGCTGTCGAGATCGCCGGCGCCTTCGTCGAACAGGCCGGTCATCAGGTTGGCAAGGCCCTCCTTGCCGACCGGGTCCTGCGCGCTGCCGCCATCGAAGACGAAGCGGATGGCAATCAGCGGGATCGAATGGTCCTCCACCAGCCAGGCGGTGACGCCCTTCTTCGACTTCACCTCCTGGATGTTCATCTCGGCATGCGCCAGGGCCGGCAGCAAGAGGAAGAACAGGGCAAAGCACAATGTGACGACGGCGCGATAGATCCTTCCACCTTCCGCCGCGGGAGACGAGACGCTCTTTGCCGTTACGATTGCCAGGCTCATCATCAATTCCCCGCCTGTTGCTGCGGCAAGAGATAACCGGTGGTCGAGTGGGCGAACACCAGGTAGCGGGCAGCGACCGCCTTGACCTCATCGGCGGTGACCCTGCGGATGCGGTCCGGCCACTCCTGGACGTCCTTGACATTGCCGCCGGTGGCAAGCGTCGAGCCATACATGTTGGCCATGTCGTCCTGCTTGTCGCGCGCAAAGATCATGGAGCGCACATAGCGGGTCTTGGCCCGCTCCAGTTCGTCGTCGCTCACGCCGTCCTTGACGATGCGGGCGATCTCGGCATCGATCGCCGCCTCGACATCGGCGAGCTTGGCGTCGCCGCGCGGGGCGCCATACACGGTGAAGTTGGTGTCGTCGAGCATGGTGCCCTGGTAGTAGGCCGCCGCGTCGGAGGCGATACCCTGCTTGACGACAAGCTCCTGATAGAGCCGGCTGCGGTTGCCGCCGCCGAGGATCTCGGCCAGCAGGTCGAGCGCCTCGGCTTCGCCGGCCTTGGCGGTGTGGTAGGACGGCACGACCCATTGCGTCGAAAAGCTCGGCACCGAGACGCGCGCGTCGGTGAGCGTCACCGTGCGCTTGGTGTTCTGCTCCGGTTCGACCGGTCGGATGCGCGGGCGCAGGTCAGGTCCGCGCGCGACCTTGCCGAAGGTGCGCTCGGCCATCGCCTTGACGGCGTCCGGCTCGACATCGCCCGCGACCACCAACACCGCATTGTTCGGCCGGTAGTAATTGTCATAGAAGGCTTTCGCGTCCGTACGATTGAGCTGCTCCATTTCCTGCATCCAGCCGATCACCGGAATGCGGTAGGGCTGGTTCTGCCAGAGCGTCGCGTCGACCTCCTCTTCAAGCACCGCCTGCGGATTGTTGTCGATGCGCGAGCGGCGCTCCTCCAGGATCACGTCGCGCTCGGTCTTGATGACATCGTCAGTCAGGACGAGGTTGCGCATGCGGTCGGCCTCGAAGCCCATCATCTGTTCGAGCGCCGAAGGCGGCACTGTCTCGTGGAAAGCGGTGTAGTCGTATGAGGTGAAGGCATTGTTCGAGCCTCCGATATCGGCGACAGCCGCATCGAACTCGCCGGCGGCATGGTTGGTCGTGGCCTTGAACATCAGATGCTCGAAGAAGTGCGCGATGCCGGATTTGCCAGGCGGCTCATCGGCGCTGCCGATCTTGTACCAGACCATCTGAGTGACGATGGGAGCGCGGTGATCCGGGATGACGACCACTTCCATGCCGTTATCGAGCAGGAAATCCTTGACCTCGCCCTCGTCGGCCGCGCGAGCCGGAGCCATTGCGGCGAGCGTCAAAGCGCCAAGAACAAGCGCCGCGCGCAGCCCAATCCCCGTTAATGTCATCAAGGTCTCCGGTCCCGGTTGCGCGACGATAGGCAAGGTTCACCGACGAGGCAAAGTGATTTGTTCGGCATTTTCGAGGCGGCCGTGTTGGCGCGGCAGGATCGAAACGACGCAGCGACAGAAGGGGCGCGAAGAAATTCGACCAACGAATTCGAAGTCGCCCTTTCACTCCGCCTCTATGAACCGGATGACCGTTTCCCCGTAATTGCGCTCGTCCACCACCGAAAAACCGGCGCCCGGCTCGAACGGCGCCGAGGCCGCCTCCTCGACAATGCAGAGCGCGCCGGGCAAAAGCCAGCCGCCGGCTTTCGCCGAGCGCAACGCCCGCTCGCCGAGCCCCTTGCCATAGGGCGGATCGGCGAAGATCAGGCCAAAGGGCGAGATCGTGCCGACATCGCCGAGATGGGTGGCGTCGCGGCGGAAGATCTTGGTGCGGCCGGTGAGCCCGTAGGCCTCGACATTCTCGCGGATCAGCCCGCGCCCTTCGCTCGATTCCTCGATGAAGACGCAATAGGAGCCGCCGCGCGACAAGGCCTCGAGGCCCAGCGCACCCGTACCCGCGAAGAGGTCGAGCACGCGGCCGCCTTCGAGCTGTTCTGCGTAGCGATGCGCCAGGACATTGAACACCGCCTCGCGGGTGCGGTCGGTGGTCGGGCGGATGGCGTTGCTTTTGGGCGTCGCCAGCGGACGCCCGCGAAACTCACCGCCGACGATCCGCATCGCCACCCCTCTTCGGACCACGCGGCCTGTTGCCGTCATCGCCTTCGGGGCGCTCGCCACGGGGCTTGCCGAACGGCTTTGCCCCGCCAGGCTTGGCCTTGCCGCCCGGCTTGTAGGACGCCTTGCGGGCTTTCGCCTCCGCGGCCCTGGCGGCATCGGCTTCCGCCCTGCCCTTGCCGATCGGCCGGGCGCCCGGCGCCATCCAGACATTGGCCTTGCGCTGGCCCGGAGGCTCGATCGGCCGCTGCTCGCGCTCGGCCTTCTTGCCCCCGAACCGGGGCTTGTCGCCGAAGCCGCCGCGGTCGGATTTCGGGCCGCGCTCGCCGAAAGCCCTGTCCGGTTTCGTCGAGAGCTTGCTCAGCGCCTCGTCGCGGCTGCCTTCGCGGCGCTTGCGCGCCTTGATCAATCCGCCCTCGCCGATCGGGCTACGATCGCCATCGCGCGTGAATTTCGGCCTATCGGCTTCTTCGCGACGCGGCCCGCCGCCGCGCACAGGCCTGTTGGAGAACGGCTTTTGAATCTCGGCATCGAAATTGGCGCCCGATTCCTCGATCAGCCGTTCGCCGAGCTGCTCGCGCAGCACGCGGCCCTTGATCTCCAGCACATGGCCCTCGGGGAGATCCTCAAGCTGGAACGGTCCGTAGGAGATGCGGATCAGCCGCGTCACGTCGAGACCAAGCGCGCCGAGGATGTTCTTGACCTCGCGGTTCTTGCCTTCGCGCAGCCCGATGGTCAGCCAGGCGTTGGTGCCCTGTTCGCGATCGAGCGAGGCTTCGATCGAGCCGTAGAACACGCCGTCGACGGCAATGCCGTCGCGCAGGCCCGCCAGCGCGCTCTCCTCGACCTTGCCATGGACGCGCACCCGGTAGCGCCGCAACCAGCCGGTGGCCGGCAGTTCGAGCACGCGCGACAGCCCGCCGTCATTGGTCAACAGCAACAGACCCTCGGTGTTGATGTCCAGCCGGCCGATCGTCATCAGCCGCGGCAGATCGGACGGCAGCACGTCGAAGACGGTCTTGCGGCCTTCCGGATCCCGGTTGGTGGTGACGACGCCCGCCGGCTTGTGGAACAGGAAAAGGCGCGTGCGCTCGATCGGCGGGATCTCGGTGCCGTCGAGATGGATGACGTCGCTGGCGCTGACGTTGAAGGCGGGCGAGTCCAGCACCTTGCCGTTGACCTTGACGCGGCCTGCCGCGATCAGTTCCTCGGCGTCGCGGCGCGAAGCGATGCCGGCGCGCGCCAGCCGCTTGGCGATACGCTCTCCAGTCTCCGCGACGGCCTCCGAAGGCCGCGGGCGCGGCTTGAAGCCGCCTTCCGGCTTTGCGGCGCGCGGACGATCGCCGAATTCACGCTTCGGCCGATCGGCAAAGTCGCGTCCGGGCCGATCCCCGAACTCGCGCTTGGGGCGGTCGAAACCTCGTTCGCCGCGTTCGCCCTCGGCGGCCGTCGGCCGGTCGCCGCGCGGCGCGTAGGGCTTCCGGCCTTCGCGCTTCTCGAAGGGATTGCCGTCGCGCGGCGGGCCTTTGCGGAAGGGCCGCTCGCCACGCTCCGAGCCCTCGCCGACCTCGCGTGGCTTGTAGCTGCGCTTGAAATCGCGCGCCGGGCGCTCGCCTTCCGCAGCCATCGGGCGATCCCCGCGCGGCGCGTAGGACTTGCGGCCTTCGCGCTTCTCGAAGGGCTTGCCGTCGCGCGGCGGACCTTTGCGGAACGGCCGCTCAGCGCCCTCGCCTGCCTCGCGTGGCCCGGGTTCACGTGGCTTGTAGCTGCGCTTGAAGTCGCGGCGTTGGCCGTCAGCATCGCGGCGCTCGCCTTCGGCGGCCATCGGCCGATCGCGCTTGGCGAACGGCTTCTTGGCGCCGAAGCCCGGCTTGCCGTCACGCTGGCCCACCGGCTTCGAGCCGGCCTTGCGCGGCCCGCGTGGAGATTTCTTGTCGTCGTCCATTACTTTGCTCGTCTTCGTCTGCTACGGCGCCGCGCGCCCTCTCGGACGCCCAACGCAGGCAGTGTCATCTTGATTTTGCGCATCCGGTGGCGCGGCAAAAACCGATTCCGGTTTTCAGGGTCTCGCGCTAGATAACAGGATCACTCCCGGGTGGCGAGGCGTAATCGGAATGGAAATCGCGTGAAACGACCGGATTTCATGGCCTTGGCGCTGCAAGAAGCCGAAGCAGCCGCCAGCCGCGGCGAGGTGCCGGTCGGCGCGGTGATCGTCCATGGCGGCACCGTGGTCGCGAAAGCCGGCAACCGCACGCGTGAACTCTCCGATCCAACGGCGCATGCCGAGATGCTTGCCATACGCGAGGCCTGCGGGAAGCTCGCCAGCGAGCGACTGACCGGTCACGACCTCTATGTGACGCTGGAGCCCTGCGCCATGTGCGCCGGCGCGATCTCCTTCGCCAGGCTCAGGCGGCTTTATTTCGGCGCAGGCGACGAGAAAGGCGGCGCGGTGGTCAACGGCGTGCGCTTCTTTGCCTCGCCCACCTGTCACCACACACCGGACATCTATCCTGGAATCGGTGAGGGCGAAGCCGCTCTCATCCTCAAGGATTTCTTTCGTGAAAGACGTGGGGCCTAGATAGGCCCGGGGAGCCTTTACAGGCCGAGCCAGTCGAACCAGCCGCCCTTCTTGCCTTCCGCCTGCGCCTTGAGCCGGCGCTCCTTCTTGTACTCGTCCTCGCCGAGTTCATTCTGCGGCGCCGTCGTGGCAGCCTGGCGATAGGCGAGCGGCGGCTCGCTCAGATATTTGCGAACGGTCGGATCGCCCTGCTTCTGGTCGGCAAGACTGCGCTCGATCGCGGCCTTGCGGGCGGCTGCGCTGGAATCGTCCGGCGTCCAGCGCGGCGGGTGGCTGGAGCCCGATTCGGCCAACGCCTTCTTCACCGCCTCGGGGTCGGTCTGGACGTCCTCGACCACTTCCGGCTGGTAGTGCGGATCGTTCTGGTGCGCGGTGGCGTCGGCGCGGATGCGGGCGCGGCGCGCCTCAGGCGATTCGGGCCAATCGGCGCTGGCCGTCTCGATGCTTTGCTGCGGCGGCGGCAGGTTTTCCTTCTGCCCCGGGGCGGGCTTCACGAGCTCGGGGCGTGGCTTGTAGTCGATCGGGTCACGACGCTTAGGCGTGATCGAGGCTGCGCCGGAAACGTCGTCGAAAAGCTGAGCGGCCGCCGTCTTGTCGGTTCCGTAGGTGGGCGAGCTCATGCAACCCGACAGAGCGATGGCCGATACCACAAGCGGCGCCACCAATACGGCGCGCGCAAACGTTCTGTCGGTCATGCCAAAAAGTCCCACTCTAACAGCCTTTCGGTCGCCACCGGCCAAGGGCACGGTCCCCTTCTTCCCCGCACTTGCGATGGAAATCCGGCGACAATTTGTCTGCCGGAGTATGGCGTGTCTACCTCAACCACTTATTAAGGGCAACGCACGGGCGGCTGAGCGCCGCCCGGCGTGGCATTTATGCACTGGCTAAGTCAAAGGCGGCCCAGTGCCTTCAGCTCATGCAGCACGGCCGCGTCGCGGGCCGAGACATCCGGGAATTCCGGGTCCTGCCCGACATCGGCCGTGTAGCGCCAGGAGCGCGCGCATTTGGCGAGACCACGATCCTCGGCCTTCTCCACCACCACGGCCACGCCCTTGACGTCGTCGAGGGCGAATGCACCCGCCGGCGCCTTGCCATGCGTGATGACGAGGTCGCTGGTGATCGCCATTTCAGCCATGTCGACATCGGCGATCGCCGCTTCCAGCGCCGCGTCGTCGAGCGTCACGACCGGCACCGCCTCGAGCGAGGAACCGATCAGCTTCTCGGCGCGCGCGATCTCCAGCGCGCCGGTGACGACGCGACGCACCTGCCTCACCTTGCGCCATTTCTCGGCCAGCGCCTCGTTGCGCCAGTTCCGCGGGATCTCCGGAAACTGGTCAAGATGCACGGAGACGGCATCCGGATGACGGTCGAGCCAGGCCTCTTCGGTGGTGAAGGGCAGCATCGGCGCCAGCCACTTCACCAGGCATTCGAAGAGGTGGCGCACCACCTGTACGGCCGCCCTACGGCGCAGGCTCGACGGCCCGTCGCAGTAAAGCGCATCCTTGCGGATGTCGAAATAAAAGGCCGAAAGCTCGACGACCATGAAGTCGAGCAGGGCTCGCGTGACGCGCTTGAACTCGAAGGCGTCATAACCCTGGCGCACCACTTCGTCGAGCTCGGACAGCCGGTGCAGCATCAGCCGCTCCAGCTCCGGCATCGTCTCGACCGGCACGTCGTGGCCGTCGTCATGGGCGAGCGTGCCGAGCATCCAGCGGATGGTGTTCCTGAGCTTGCGATAAGCGTCGATATTGGTCTGCAGCACGTTCTTGCCGAGCCGCTGGTCTTCCCAATAATCGGTCGTCACGACCCAGAGCCGCAGGATATCGGCGCCGGACTGCTTGATGACGTCCTGCGGCACGACGGTGTTGCCGAGCGATTTCGACATCTTGCGGCCTTCCTCGTCCATGGTGAAGCCATGGGTGATGACCGTGTCGTAAGGCGCCCTGCCCCTGGTGCCGCAGCTTTCGAGCAGCGAGGAGTGGAACCAGCCGCGATGCTGGTCGGAACCTTCGAGATAGACGTCGGCCGGCCATTTGAGGTCCGGGCGGTCTTCAAGCGTGAAGACATGCGTGGAGCCGGAATCGAACCAGACGTCCAGGATGTCCGTCACCTGGCGCCATTTCGAGGCATCGTGATTGCCGAGGAAGCGTTCCTTGGCGCCTTCGGCGAACCAGGCGTCGGCGCCCTCCTTCTCGAAAGCGTCCATGATGCGCTGGTTGACCGCATCGTCCTTCAGCACATTGCCGTCCTCGTCGGCGAAAACGGCGATCGGCACGCCCCAGGCGCGCTGGCGCGACAGCACCCAGTCCGGGCGCTCCTCGATCATGGCGCGGATGCGGTTTTGGCCCGCCGCCGGCACGAAGCGGGTGTCGTCGATCGCCTTCAGCGCGCGGCTGCGCAGCGTCGTGCCGTCGCCGAGGTCCTTGTCCATATAGACGAACCATTGCGGCGTGTTGCGGAAGATGACCGGCTTCTTCGAGCGCCAGGAATGCGGATAGCTGTGCTTCAGCCGGCCACGCGCGAAGAGCGCATTGCGCTTGATGAGCTCGTCGATGACCGCCTGGTTGGCGTTGCCCTTCTTGCCGTTGTCGTCGATGACGCGCGCCGCTCCGCCCTCGCGCTCCGGGCCGAAGCCCGGCGCGTCCTTGGTGAAGAAGCCGGCATCGTCGACCGTGAAGGGGATCGCGGTGTCGACGCCGCGCGCCCTCAGGTCCGCGGCCGCTTCCATCCAGGCGTCGAAGTCCTCGCGGCCATGGCCGGGCGCGGTGTGGACGAAGCCGGTGCCGGCATCATCGGTGACATGCTCGCCCGCCACCATCGGCACCGGGAATTCGTAGCCGCCGCCAAGCCCCTTGAAGGGATGCGAAAGCGTAAGCTTCCCAAGCTGTTCAGCCGAAACGCTGTGAAGCCTGTTCAAAGTGACCTTGGCCTTGGCCGCGCATTCTTCCGCAAGCGCGTCGGCGAAGATCAGCTTCTCGCCGGGCTGCGGTCCGAAGGCGTTTTCGGCGGCCGTCACCTCATAGAGACCATAGGCGATGCGCGGCGAATAGCTGACGGCGCGGTTGCCAGGGATGGTCCAGGGCGTGGTCGTCCAGATGACGACATGCGCCTCGACCAGATCAAGCGCGGCCCCATCCAGCGCAGGCGCGGCGCCGGCGACCGGTTGGGCGAGGCTCGCGACCGGAAACTTCACCCAGATCGTGTCGCTCTCATAGTCCTGGTATTCGACTTCGGCTTCGGCCAGCGCGGTGCGCTCGACCACGCTCCACATCACCGGCTTCGAGCCGCGATAGAGCTGGCCGGACATGGCGAATTTCAGCAACTCGCCGGCGATGCGCGACTCGGCATGGTAAGCCATCGTCGTATAGGGATTGTCGAAATCGCCGATGACGCCGAGGCGCTGGAACTCACCGCCCTGCACCTTGATCCAGTGAGCGGCAAAGTCGCGGCATTCCCTACGGAATTCGTTGACCGGCACCTCATCCTTGTTCTTGCCCTTGGCGCGGTACTGCTCCTCGATCTTCCATTCGATCGGCAGGCCGTGGCAGTCCCAGCCCGGCACGTAGTTGGCGTCGTAGCCGCGCATCTGGAAGGAGCGGTTAATGACGTCCTTGAGGATCTTGTTCAGCGCATGGCCGATATGGATGTTGCCGTTGGCATAGGGCGGGCCGTCATGCAGCACGAATTTCTCGCGGCCAGCGGCCTCTTCGCGCAGCTTTCTGTAAAGGTCCATGTCCTGCCAGCGCTTGACCAGGCCGGGCTCCTTCTCGGGCAGGCCGGCGCGCATCGGGAAATCCGTCTGCGGCAGGTAAAGCGTCTTGGAATAATCTATCGTTTCAACGGTATCGGTCATTGATCTGCCATCTCAAGGTGCCCGGCAGCGAAAGCCCGGGCGTTGAAGTCTTTGCTTTCACGCATACCGTCTTCCCGAAACCGGAGCCCACTTTCGGGCGATACGCGTCGATGTTCTGAAAAAGCGCGAGGGGCGCGCGCGAAAATTCCCGGCGGCTCCAGCGGCGCTCAGGCCACCCGGAACACCGGGCCCGTAATTCGTATCGCGATCGCGAAAAGGCGCGAAAAGCTCGTCATGGCGTGGCTTTTAGCGGATGGCGCGGCAGGAATAAAGCGCGGATTTCACGGCATGAAGCCGCGTTGGCGGCCTACATCGTGAAATTGAAGCGGTAAGTGGTCGACACACCGAAGGTCCACTGGTTGCGGTCGCCCCGCTCCTTGACCAGGCTGGAATCGGCCGCCGGCCCCATCAGGCGGGAATACTCGGTGAAAACGCTCGCCGTCATCGGCTCGGTCACCTTCCAGGTGATGGCGCCGCCGAGACCCGTCGACTTCACGCCGCCGCCCGGATGGTATTCGCTCAGGCCCGAAGCCGCCGCTTCCGTGGCGTTGACGCCATAATAGGCGTCGAAATAGTTGGCGGATGCGAAGGAGATACGCGGGCCACCGGAAATGCGCACGGTCGGCGTGATGTCGTAGAAAGCGTCCGCGGCGATGTCCGCGACGAAACCGTTATGGGCGCGGATGCCATGGCGCAGCTCCGCCCGCGCCCTCACCCAATCCAGCGGATAGAATTCGAAGAAGCCACCCACCTCGCCGCCCCAGCGCACCGGATCGAGGCCCTTCAGCTCGTCCTTGCTTTCGCGTGAGAAGATGAACTTGCCGGTCAAGCCGGCGCGCACGGAGCCGTCGTCGATCAGCGCCAGCGAGATGTTGTCGTTGCGCGAAGTGAAGCGCGCCTCGGGGCCGACCTTGCCGAGCGAGATGATCGGCTGGGCGCTGAGCATGTATTTCTTGCCGCCCTCGAAATTCGGAGCGACCAGCCCGGTGGCGCCGAGCGTCAGGTACCAGTCGCCGGATATCCAACCGCCCTCGCCGGCCTGCGCGACAGGCGCGGTGAACAGAGCTATGGCGACGGCCAGCGGAATCTTCCCGACAATACGCATCGTCACCCCTTACGCGAAACGCGCCGGCAACACCACCTGCCGACGCTCAAGCCATGCCGTGCGTTCGGTAAAATTTGACTTAAAGTCGGTTACATCGGCGCCGATAGGCGGACTACCCGACCCGTCGCTTGCGACGCAATGTCTCTATCAGGTCGCAAGCCGATTCCAGTCCACCGGTCAGCGGAGTTGACGAGCCATAGGCAAGCGCCGCTTCCTGCCATTGGGCCCGGATCGCCGGATTGCCGGCTTTCAGGATCGCCTGCCGCCAGATCTCGACATCGTCGCGATTGGCAACGACCAGCCCTGCCCCGCTGGCCTCGACATATTTTGCATATCCGCAGGCGTCCGACGCGATGACTGGCAGGCCATTGGCCAGAGCCTCGAGGAGCACCGTGCCCGTATTTTCCAGGCGAGCCGGGTGCAGCATGAAATCGCTCGCGACCACGATCGCCGGGATGTCCTCCTGAATGCCGAGCATCGTGACCCGATCCGACATCCCGGATTTCGCGATCAGGCCGCGAAGCCGGGTTTCTTCTTCACTGTTCTTGCGAAAACCGACGACCAGCCAATGTATCTGCGGGAACGGCTGAAGCGCCTTTACCGCCCGGTCGAGACCTTTCACCTTCAATCTGTTGGCGACGCTCAAGGCAATGACGGCTTCGAGAGGAAGTCCAAGCCGAGCACGGATCTCGCGGCGGTCGCCAATCCGCAATTCCGGTCTGCGGCGTTTCGGATCGAGTGTCGGTCCCACGACATGGATGCGGGATTCTTCCGTTCGCCAAAAGTCGCGGTAGAGCGCAGCCTGGTGCTCACTGAGCGCAATGATCTGCGTGGCGCTGCCCGGGGCAAAGATCATGGATTCGAGGTTTTGCTGGCGCATGAAGCGGGGCGAAAACGGCCGCCACCATCCGAGCTTGGAGGCAAAGTAAGGCGGGTCGCCGGCATAGTAGATATCCAGGCCGGCCATCTTGTTGAAGCCGACCACGCAGTCGAAGTCCCGCCTGGCCGCCAGCACCGTCTTTCCCAGCGCATATTCGGTACCCGGATTGGAGATGACGCGCGCCGGCTGGACCCTTATCGTCGCAGTGCTGTCGACATGGCCGACCTGGCGGGTCGTCAGGATTGTCACATCATGACCGCGCCTTACCAGGCGGTCGCTGATATTGAGACAATCCCTTTGCAGCCCCCCGTTCATAAAGAGGGTAGAGATTGCGCAGCAGATTCTCATCGCATTTTCCGGAGCGCCTTCTTGCCAAAGCCAGGTCGGCAGAGAGCTCCGGGGTGCCCGGACTTCTCCGTTCAAACAAACAGGGCGGGCGCATAAATGTCAGTCGTGTCGAAAATACGAATATGCTGTATATAATCGGTTATCAAGAGACTCGGATGCTGTCGCATTCGAGCTCCTTCCAAAAATCAGTTGGCGCGCGCTCATGCAAATTCCCCGGGTCGATCGCGCTTGCCTGGCCGGGTTCATCTGAAAGCCGCCTTCTTGCGCCAACCGCCTGATTGTCATCGGGATCTGCGCCACTTCCGTATACGTCGCTCCCATCGTCGCAAGACGGAATTGAATGAGGGGCGTGGTAGTGGCCGATATGGCATGCAAGCGTTGGCGATGCGATCACCGAGCACAGTCGAGACAGTCGCGTATGATCGCTGCCGATGAACAGCCGCCACTCTCATTTCATCAATGTGCCGGGCCGGCTGCGCAGCGACTCTGGTGATTGCTTCACGCCACGCATGCGGCTCATTAGCCACCAATGGTGCCGGCCCGAGATCACTCTTTCGGTAAGGCCAGGCGGCTGAGTACACTGCCGGAATACCATGGCCAAGGAAATCTACTGCCTTGATATCGGACTTTGAATTTATGAAGGCCTCGTGGCTTTCCGAATGGATAGGCAACGGCGCGACCGCCATTGTCTCGCTGACCGTGGCGAGGAACCTCCGATAGTCCGCGAATGCCAATTTGGGCATATGGCTGACTTGCCGGAACAGGGACTGGATATGGTCGGAGAAGCGACCGATCAGGATAGCCTTCAGGCCAATGTCATTGGCAGCGCTGGCGATCGCCTCGACAAGTCCCGGTGCCTCGGTCTCGATCATCGGAAGATCGCCTGAGACCCAAAGCAATTGTTTGACCGGCGCTGCCCATCCGTCTTCGTTGACGACGACAGGTTCGAGACCATTTGGAACGACGATGCTACGATCGTGAATGCTTAAGCCGGTGGCTCGTTCGAGTTCGCTTGCCAGCTTTTGGTTTGGAGTCGACACGGCGTCTGCATGAGCCAAGCACCACGCGATCCGGCGGTCCGTCCCCTGCGTTATACGATGCATGTGCGCCGGCAGCCGGGGCAGCAGATCATCGATTTCGTAGATGAACCGAAGACGGTGCCGCGCGATAAAATCGAGCTGCGTTCTGCTGATGTTCCTCTGCGCGATCACGGCGTTGAATTCATCGAAGCCACAACGGCCGATGGGAGCCAGGTCACGGTCCAGCAGCACGTAGTCCGCTATAGTCCCGGCATTGGTCAAAGCATCCAGCAAAGGGACGAGGCGAATTTGGCAAATGTCGGGTTCGCTGGCGAGGACCGCCACCTTAATGTTCATAGTCGCGACCTGAGTTGAAATGACGCCGGTTGTCTCTCGAATTTCGGCGGGTGGCAACATGGCGTCAGCGGTTTGTGCCGGCGCCATGTCTGACGGGATGAAACGACACGGGAACGCCGACGAGCTCACCCCACACAGGGAAAAGCGTGAGGCGGTTCTACGGCTGCCCGAGCCTGTGTTCGAGGCCTCGCCCACATCGGCGCGACAAGCAGATTGACAGTTAACACAAAAATGGAACTTTGAGATCCGGGCCGATGGATTTCCACTCCAGTCATCGCAAGGAATTTCTATTGCCGACGGTAAGTGTGATCATTCCGGTAAGAGACGGCGCGCGGTATATCGGCGAAGCCCTGCAAAGCATCCTGGACCAGGATCTGGCGGATATCGAAGTCGTTGTCGTCGACGATGGATCGTCGGACGACAGCGCGGCAATCGCGACGGCGATCGGCACTGGCGATAGCCGCGTCAAAGTTGTCGCCAATGCCGGCAAGGGGATTGTCGACGCGCTCAACATGGGAATCTCGCTCGCGCGGGCCCCCCTGGTCGCGCGCATGGATTGCGACGATGTCTCGCTGCCCGCCAGGTTGCGCCTGCAGGTGGCGTGTTTCGCAGCGGATCCCGATCTGCAGCTGCTCGGCACGGCGGGATTGCAGATCGACCAGGACGGCAAACCGCTGAGGCCCGTGGACGTTCCCACCGGCAACGAACAGTTGCGGAGCGCGCTGGCCAGATACAATCCCATGCTTCATCCGACAGTGATGTTCCGGGTCGAGGCCGTCCGGCGCCTGGGCGGCTATCGTCCAGCATTCACCTACGCCGAGGATTACGATCTGTGGCTGCGGCTTTCCGAGACGGGAAAACTGGCCAACATCGACGCGCGGCTGGTCAAATTGCGCTCCCATCCCGGGCAAGTATCGCGGGTGAATGAGGACCAGCAGAAAGCGGCCGGAGCTCTGGCAAGACAGTCGGCGCTGTGGCGTCGCGCTCGCGCCGAGCCATTCGACGTCAGCGGCCAGCCAGCGCACGCTGTCAGGATCTTTCTGGCATGGCGCGCCGCCACGGGGCTCAGTGTCTCCCGCCTGGAAAGGCGCGACATCGAGCTGATGCTGCGAACCCCGGGCATACCCCTGGCCATAACCTGCAAGCTGCTGTTTCTCGCGGCTGTCGGCCAGCCCTCGCTGAGGACACTCGCCCTCGGCCCCCGGCTGGCCTGGCGCAAGATGACCGCGCGCCCTGCAACCAGCAGTAGCCGGCTGACGCCGACAGCCCGGGGCCTTGCTTTGCTGCCATGCTCGCTGGACGCAGGAGGCCATCAGGATTACCCTCCTTCAACCGCAAGTGGCGCGGCGATAGACGAGGGAGAAAGATCATGACCTTGCAAGGTGACGCCCTGAAAAACGCAATCGGCCAGACGCGGGACAAATGGGGATGGTTCGTGGCGCTCGGGGTGCTGCTGCTGATCTTCGGCGGCATCGCCTTCGGCAATCTGTTCATCGCCACCGTGGCCTCGGTCTATGTGGTCGGCTGGCTGATGCTGATGGCCGGCGTGATCGAGATCATCCACGCCTTCGGCGTCAAGACCTGGGGACGGTTCTTCTATTGGCTGCTCAGCGGCCTGCTCTACGCGGTCGCGGGCTTCTTTGCTTTCGACAATCCGGCGCTGGCATCGGCGGTGCTGACGCTGCTGCTCGCAATCGCGCTCATCGCCTCAGGGCTGCTCAGGTCCTGGGTCGCCTTCGACCACCGGCCGGAGCAAGGCTGGGGATGGCTGCTGGTCGCCGGCGTCATCAGCATCCTGCTCGGCCTGATCATCGCCATGGGATGGCCGGTCAACAGCCTGTGGATCCTCGGCATGTTCCTGGCCATCGACCTGGTTTTCCAGGGCTGGAGTTTCATCGCCGTCGGACTGGCGCTGAAGCGGTAGAGGCAAGGCGCGATCAGAACGCGATTTCGGCGTCCAGCTGCGAGAGCGGGCGCACGCCCGCCAGCAGCGCCCTCGCCTCGGCCTCGTCCTCTTTCATCTGCGCCACAAGCGCGTCGAGGCCGTCGAATTTGAGCTCCGGGCGCAGGAAGCCGAAGAACGACACCTCGCAGGTCTCGCCATAGAGATCGCCGGAAAAATCGAAGACGTAGGTTTCAAGCAGCGGCGCGCCATTGTCGTCGACGGTCGGGCGACGCCCGAAGCTGGCGACGCCGTCATGAAGCGAGCCGTCGGCGCGACGGAAGCGGACGGCATAGATCCCTTCCTTCAAGGCTGCCTCCGGCGACAGCCGCATATTGGCGGTCGGAAAGCCGAGGGTGCGGCCAAGCTGCTGACCGCCGATCACTTCGGCCTCGACGGTGAAACGATAGCCGAGCAGCCCGGCGGCCTCCTCGACCTTGCCGCCGGCCAGCAATTCACGGATGCGGCTCGACGAAACAACCTCGGCGCCTTCGTCGCGGAAGGCGTCGACCAGCGTCACGCCGAAGCCATGGCGTTCTCCCGCCGCCATCAGGAAGGCCGGACCGCCCTGGCGGTCCTTGCCGAAATGAAAGTCGAAACCGGTGACGGCGTGGCAGATGCCGAGATTGGCCTCCAGCACATCGGTCACGAAAGCCTCGGCCGAGAGCGAGGCGAAATCGCGGGTGAACGGCTGCTCGACCAAGGCGGCAAAACCGAGTCCGGCCAGGAGCCGGGCTTTCATCGGCGGAGGCGTCAGCACGAAGAGCGGCACCTGCGGGCGGAACACCTTGCGCGGGTGCGGCTCGAAAGTGAGAACCAAGGCAGGCACGCCGTTGCGGCGAGCCTCCTCCAGGGCACGCTCCAGGACCGACTGGTGGCCGCGATGGACGCCGTCGAAATTGCCGATCGCCACCACGCCGCCGCGCAGATGCGCGGGCAGCGGCAAGGCCGTGGAAAGGCGTTCGAAGGCTTGCGTCATGTCGAGGTGCCCGTCATGGCAGACTATCAACCTATTGCAGGCGCGGAATGACGGCGGCCGGACGATAGCCGTGCTTTTCCAGGAAGCCCGCCAGCCTTTCCGGATCGGGCCGCAGCGGATCGCCATAATCACGGGCATGGATGCCGCCCGAGACATATAGCACGTCAAAGCCATTGTCGGCCGCGCCCTTGACGTCGGTCATCATGCCGTCGCCGATGGCGAGGACCTCGCCGCGCTGGACGGTACGACCAAGCAAGCCGGCGACCTCCTTCATGGCGACATCGTAGATCGGCGCGAAAGGTTTGCCGGCAATCAGCGTGCGGCCGCCGAGTTGCGCATAATCCCGCGCGAGCGCGCCGGCGCACCAGATGGTGCGCTCGCCGCGTTCCACCAGGATATCCGGATTGGCGCAGATGAACGGCAGGTTGCGGGCACGCAGCCGCTGCAGCAGTTCGGCATAGTCGGCGGGCTTCTCGACCTCGTCGTCGAAGAGCCCGGTGCAGACCACGCCCGAAGCCTCGAACTCCTCGACAAGATCGACGTCGAGCCCGTCATAAAGCGTGAAATCGCGTTCGGGGCCTATATGGAAGATCTTCCTCGGACCATCGGCGATCAGGTCGCGGGTCACGTCGCCGGACGTAACGACCCGGTCAAAGGCATCGGTGGGGACACCGATGACCTTCATCTGGGCGACGACGTCGGCGCTGCGCCGCGGCGAATTGGTGATCAGCACGATGGGCACATTGGCCGCGCGCGCCCGGGCAAGCGCGGCGGCGGCCGCCGGAAAGTGCCATTCGCCATTGTGCACGACGCCCCATACGTCGCACAGAATGGCGGCGTAGCGCCCCGCCAGATCGTCGAGCGAAGCGATGATGTCAGGCGAATCCGCCATGCTATGTCCCTGATTTCGATCCCGGGCAAGGCCGCGACAGCCATCCTTCAGGTCAAAGGCCGCCATGGCCGGTCCCGCATAACGGAAGCGCTTCATCCTGTCACGAGCTTTCCCGTCGCCGCCGATCGAGCCGATGCCGCCAGCCGGGAAGCACAGGGTTAACGCTCCGTCAAAAAGGCGGCGCGTTGTTGACTGTTTCGCGCAAGCTGAAATTTAACGATTTATGACCATGGTAGTAGACCAGCTACGACTATCGTCGCAGCTCAATATGGATCCTTGGCAGGGGGGGTATGCGCAATGATCCTCGATTTTTTCCGCGACAGGCGGGGCAATTACGCCTTGATGACGGTCATCACGATGGTGCCGTTGATGGGCGGCGTGGCACTGGCGGTCGACTATACCGAGTTGGTCAGGCAAAAGCAGGAAACGTTGAACGCCCTCGACGCCGCGGGCATCGCGACGGCGCAGCAGATCGTCTCGGGGGCTAGCGACGACGCCGTGAAGACCTATGCCAAGAGTTTCTTCGAGGCCAATCTGAGACATGTTCTTCCGGCAAACACGACCCTGACGGTTACCTTACCCAATAACAATGCGGGCGGCGGCACGCTGAAAATGCAGGCGACGCTCAAATATCGTCCTTATTTTCTGCCGGCAGCCGCCATGCTGCTCGGCAAAACCGCCAGCGGCACAGACGTCAACGTCGTCGCAACGTCCGAAATCCGGCTAAAGGATACGCTCGAAGTTGCGTTGGTGCTCGACAATTCCGGTTCGATGTCGACCCTTGGCTCCGGAACTGGCCAAAAGCGAATCGATCTGCTCAAGAACGCCGCCAAGCAATTGGTCAGCACGCTGGCCACCCAGGCACAACAGATGAAGCAGGTCAGCAAACCGGTGCAGTTTTCGCTGGTCCCGTTCTCGGCCTCAGTCAATGTTGGCCCGGCACATGACCAGGATGCCTGGATGGATCTGTACGGCGCCTCACCGATCCACCACGAGAATTTCGATTGGTCGACCATGAGCGCCGCCAACGATCCCAACAAATATGCGGAGAAGGTCGGCGACATCTGGTACAAACGCGGCGACGGTTGGGGAGATACCAAGGGTCAGGCTCTCACCCGCTTCAGCCTCTTTTCCGACATGACCGTCGAGTCCGACCGCGAAACGGTGCAACCGCCGAGACAGTATGTCTGCGACACCACCAAGAAGGATGGCACCTGCAGCAAAGGCCATTGGGTGACGCCCTCCCCAACATATGTTTACACCACCAGCCGCTATGCAAGCTGGCAAGGTTGCGTCGAGGCCCGGCCCTATCCATACAACGACGACGACACGACGCCGACAACCTCCAATCCCGCTTCGCTTTTCGTACCGATGTTCGCGCCTGACGAGCCTGGCACATTGTGGCGCGACTTCAATCGTGACGGTACCAATGACGTCAGCAGCGCCAGTTATGGCTACGACAACAACTGGTGGGCGGACTGGCCTTATTCATCCAGTCCGACGGCGTCGCAGCGCCAATCTGATATGCGCAAATATTTCCTTGTGAAGCCCTACGGTTCGGCTTCGGCGAGCGCCGGCGACGGCCCCAATGCCGCTTGCACCACCAGCCCGATTACTCCGCTGAAGGACGTCACCGTATCTGCTCAAATGCAGGAGTTGACCGACGCCATCGACGACATGGCACCGACCGGAAATACCAACGTGCCGGAAGGTCTCGCGTGGGGCTGGCGGACTGTGTCCAGCAATGAGCCGTTTACCGAGGGGCGGCCTAATACAGAAAAAGGCAATGACAAAATCGTCATCGTTCTTACCGACGGTGCCAACACCTACAGCGCCGTCAGCGACTCAAGCTACGCGAACAATCGTTCCACTTACGCAGCCTATGGCTACACGGGCAAGATCTATCCAGGCTCGGGCAGTGTCACGCGCATGTTCATGAACACGAGCAACTCGGTGTCAAAGACCACTTATACCGATAGTAACTACACCTCAGCGCTCGACGAAAACATGCAGACGCTTTGCGCCAATGCAAAAGCTGCCGGGATCATAGTAATGACCGTGTCGCTGGATCTGGTCGACACCAAGACCGACGAAAGGAAAGCCATGGCCGCTCTCAAGGCTTGCTCGTCGGATTCGCGTTTCCGCAAGGATCCAACCGACCCGACCAAGCCGGCGAAGCTGTTCTGGAATTCGACCGGCGCCACGCTCTCGGATGACTTCAAGGCGATCGGCAACGAATTATCGAACCTGCGCATCGTCGGCTGATCAGTCCCGACGAACGATCGACGACGCCCGCCTTCAGGCGGGCGTTTTTCATCGTGAGCCATGCCATGGCAACTGGTTTGGTTAGCGTTTGGTGAAGCCGCCGTTAAGCAATCGAGCGGTTTGCCAAACCGGTCCTTCAGCGTTTTGTGGAAGTGTGGCCCGGCAGAGAATCCGCGGCGGGGGGCCGCACACCTGAAATGCGCAAATTCTGGCGTCAATTCTGCCGCGACCGGCGCGGCAACTATGCCCTCGTGACGGCAGTCGCGATGGTGCCGCTTATGGGCGCCGTGGCGGTGGCCGTCGATTTCAGCGAGCTCAACCGCCAGAAGCAGACGGTGCTGAACGCGCTCGATGCCGCCAACTTCGCCGCGGCGCGGCGGCTTGCCGAAGGCGCCACGGACGATCAGATCAGAGCCTACGCGGTCGACTTCTTCAACGCCAATCTCAACACCGTCGATCCCGCCAACGTCTCGCTCAACGTCACGCTGCCCACCAACCAGGCCGGTGGCGGCCTGCTCACCATGAGCGCGACGCTGAACTATCATCCTTATTTCTATCCCGCGTCGGCGCTGCTCGTCGGCGCGTCCACGGTCGATGCCAAAAAGCCGATCAAGCTCGACATGGACTCCCAGGTGCGGCTGAAGAACACGCTGGAAGTGGCGATGGTGCTCGACAATTCGGGTTCGATGACGACGCCCGGCACCGGCTCGGGACAGAAGCGCATCGACCTGCTCAAGCAGGCGGCCAAGCAGCTTGTCGACACGCTGGCGCAGCAGGCGGCGCAGATCAAGCAGATCGACAAGCCGGTGCAGTTCAGCCTCGTGCCGTTCGCCGCCTCGGTCAATGTCGGGCCGAACAACGACAACGCATCCTGGATGGACGTCTACGGGCTCTCGCCGATCGCCAATGAGAATTTCGACTGGTCGACGCTGAATGCGCCCGACAAATACGCCCAGAAGATCAACGGCATCTGGTACAAGAAGGGCACCGGCTGGGGCGATCAAGAGGGCCAGGCTCTCAGTCGCTTCTCGCTTTATCAAGACATGAAGGTGGTGACCAGCCACGAGCGCGTCGTCGGGAGCGCGCGCTCCGTCTGCGACACGTATCGCTCGAACCATACCTGTTCGCACAGTCATACGGAATATGATTACAACGACACCTACGGGCCGTTCGCCAGTTGGCAGGGCTGTGTCGAGGTCCGTCCCTACCCCTACAACATCGACGATACGCCGGCTTCGGGCGGCCCCAACAACACCGGCATCGGCGTCGGCGACCCTGCCACGATGTTCGTGCCGATGTTCGCCCCGGACGAACCAGGCAACCACTGGAAGGTGACGCAGAATCCGAACGAGCCGAATCCGGTCACCTATGGCGCGGCGAACAGCTGGTGGAACGACGATCCGTCGAGCACCACTGGCAAGACCAGGCAGTCCAACATGGCCAAGTATTTTCAGCCGCGGCCGATCGATGCTCCGACCCTCAGTTCGGGCGCCGGCCCCAATTACAGCTGCACGACGAAGCCGATCACACCGCTCACCGACGTCACCACCACGGATGGTCTTGCGGCCATCAAGGCGGCGATCGACCTGATGCAGCCCAATGGCAACACCAATGTTCCAGAAGGCCTGGCCTGGGGCTGGCGCACCGTGTCGAGCGGTCCGCCCTTTACCGAGGGAAGGCCGGAAAACGAGCGCGGCAACGACAAGGTCGTCATCGTGCTCACCGACGGCGAGAACACCTATTCGACGGTCAATCCCGACCCGGCCGGCAACAAGTCGACCTATGCCGCCTATGGCTATACCGGCGTCGGCTACAACGGCACCTCGGTCACCCGTCTGTTCGGGGGCACGTCGAGCGCGATCGGCCAGTTCAACTATTCGTCGAGCAACTACACCGCCGCGATGAACGAGCAGATGGCGAAGCTGTGCGACAATGCCAAGGCGGCCAAGATCATGGTGATGACGGTTGCGCTCGACATGTCGTCGACCAGCTCGAGCGACCAGAAGGCGATGGCCGCGCTGAAAGCCTGTTCCTCCGATTCCCGCTTCCGCAAGGATCCGACGGATCCCAGCAAACCGGCCAAGCTGTTCTGGAACGCCACCGGAGCGACGCTCTCCGACAACTTCAAGGAGATCGCCAACGAGTTGTCGAACCTGCGCGTGGTCGGGTGAGGCATGCCGATGGTCAGCTGAGGCCGGCCTCGCCTGAATGTCGCCACGCCTTGCGCTGGCGCAACGGGTGCTAGCCGCCAAGCCCCTTGCGGGTTAACGCGAAGCGGCGCACATCTCGGGCACTTGCCGGAGATTGCGATGCCCGACGCAGCCAACCATCTCACCTTCGCGCTGATCTGCCTCGGCATGGTGCTGACGCCAGGGCCGAACATGATCTACCTGATCTCGCGCTCGCTCTCGCAAGGGCCGAAAGCCGGGCTGATCTCGCTCGGCGGCGTGGCGCTGGGCTTTCTGTTCTATGTGGTGTCTGCGGCCTTCGGCATCACCGCGCTGATCTTCGCCGTGCCTTACGCCTATGACGCGCTGCGCTTCGCAGGCGCGCTCTATCTGTTGTGGCTCGCCTGGCAGGCACTCAAGCCCGGCGGCCGCTCGCCCTTCCAGGTCCGCGAGTTGCCCAGGGACAGGCCGCGCAAGCTGTTCGTCATGGGACTGATGACCAATCTTCTCAATCCGAAGGTAGCCGTGCTCTATCTGTCGCTCCTGCCGCAGTTCATCAGTCCGGCCAAGGGCCATGTGCTGTCGCAGCTTCTGGTGCTCGGCGTCACGCAGATTTCGATCAGCCTGACGGTCAACGCCATCATCGCGGTGACCGCCGGTTCGATCGCCACTTTCCTCGCCGGACGACCGTTCTGGCTGGTCGTCCAGCGCTGGATGATGGGTACGGTGTTGACCGCGCTGGCGCTGAAGATGGCGACCGAAGCGCAAAGATAACCGTCAACCCAAGAACGCAGCCGCCTCCTACATCGGCCGGCGGGCGGGCCGGATCTGCTCCGGCTCGACCACCTTGCGATAGAGGTGCCATGTCGCGTGGCCGAGGATCGGCATGACGATGGCGAGACCGGCAAACAGCGGGATGGACCCGACCACGAGCAAGATCGCGACCGTCAGGCCCCAGAGAGCCATTGTCAGCGGGTTGGCCATCACCGCGCGAGCCGAGGTTTCGATCGCCGAGACGGCGCCGACGTCGCGGTCGAGCAGCAGCGGGAAGGCGATGACGGTGGTGGCCAGGACGACAACGGCGAAAACGAGGCCGACGGCATTGCCGACCAGGATCAGCGTCCAGCCCTTGCTGGTGGTGAGCACATCACGCACGAAAGCGCCGACCGAGGCGGGCGGCTCCGCGCCGAACAGGCTGGTGTAGAGCGACTGCGCGGTGAACAGCCACAAAAGGAACAGCGCAAAGAGCAGGATGCCGATGACGGCGATCGACGGCAGCGCCGGGGAATGGCGGACATCGAGCGCATGCCGCCAATGGGTGCTCATGCCGAGCTCGCGCCGCCGGCTGATCTCATAGAGGCCGATGGCCGCGAACGGGCCGATGAGGGCGAAGCCGGACATCAGCGGATAGACGAGCTGGATGGCGTTCGAGCCCGAGGTCCATTGCGTCAGGATCAAGCCGACGATCGGGTAGACCAGGCACAGGAACACATAGTGCGAGGGCTTGGCCCAGAAATCCTCGGCGCCGAGCTTCAGCGCGTCCCACAGGTCCGAGGTGGAGATGTGGCGCACCGTGGGCTGCACATGCATCCCATACGCATTCGCCATGATGTGAAAACCGGCCATAACCGTCCTCCGTTTGTATCGGGGGCGGTCACCGCCTGGGTGGCCGCCTGTGGCTGCCACTTTCAAGAACGCCGGGATGATAACCGATCTTCCGGGAAAAGTCGCCGCCTCACGCGATTTTCATCGGCGAGGCAGGGCCTTCACCCCGCTTACGGGAAAGAGGTGCTCTATTGCGGCGCGTTCAGCATCGCCTCGAGATGATGTCCGTCCGGGTCGATGACGAAGGCGGCATGGTAATGCGGACCATAGTGGGCGCGCAGGCCCGGCCCGCCATTGTCCTTGCCGCCATGAGCGAGCGCGGCCGCATGGAACCGGGCGATGCTCTGACGATCCGGAGCAGCGAAAGCCAGGTGGAACCCGGGTCCGGGCGGACGCTGGCCCTTCGGGCGAAACTTGATCGCCAGCTTGTCGCCGCCGCCGGGCGGGCCGTAGCCGACAGCCTGATCGGGCTCGCCGGGCCTCAGGTCGTCCCAGACGCGGACATAGCCGAGCGGCACAAGCGCCGCGTCGTAAAAAGCGGCCGATCGCTCGATGTCCGAAACGCCAAGAGAGATGTGGTGGAGCATGGCAGGCCTCCCAGTGTCGAATCGCTGTACCGTCCTTGCGATTTTCACCGCCCTGCCCGGCAAAAGCCACGATCGCCGGTATCAGAGGCCGGATGAGCATCCCAAACACAGCCCTCTCCTGTCCGAACCGCCGCACTCTGCTCAGGACCGCCGGTCTTGCAGCGCTTGCCGGTATTGCCGCCTGCAGCACCGTCACGGTGCCGACGGGCGAAGGCGCCGGCGTCTCGTCATCCGCGACGGCGACGCTGGCCGGCATCCGCGCCTCGGCCGGGCTGCCTGCGCTCACTCCCGACGCACAGCTCGAGCAGGCAGCGCTCCAACAGGCCGGCTACATGGCCTCGCGCGAGCGCATGAGCCACACCACGAGCTGGGGCAAGGACTTCGCCTCGCGCATGAAGGACAATGGCGTGCGGGGCGCGGCTGCCGAAAACATCGCCGAGGGCCGCTTCGACCAGCAGAAACTGTTCGACATCTGGATGCATTCGGCCGGCCACCGCCGCAACATGCTCGATCCCGACTTCAGCCGCTTCGGCCTGGCCTATGTGCGCGACGGCCGCGACCCCGCCCTGCGTTACTGGTCGCTGGTGCTGGGCAGGTAGAGCCGCGCCAGACCTCCCCTCGTGAGGAGATCACACCTCTTCGTCAGTCCATATGCACGGCCGGCGCGCCGCCCGCGGGCGCCGCCTTGGGCTTACGCAGAAGGATGACGAAGGGAATCGCGGCCAGCGTCATCACCATGAGGAGTTTGAAGTCGTTGATGTAGGAGATCATCATCGCCTGGGCGTTGACGGCCAGGTCGACCTGCGAAAGCGCGGTCGGATCGCCGCTGGCCGCCGCCGGCGAGGCTGCCCACAGGTTGGGATTGTACGGGTTGATGAAAGCCGAAAGCTCGGTGTGGTTGATCTGCGTGTTGCGCACCATCAGCGCCGCGACCACCGACACGCCGATGGACGAGCCAAGATTGCGCACAAGGCTGAACAGGGAGGTGGCGTCGGTGCGGTAGCGCGCGTCGAGCGTGGCGAAGGCGACCGTCGACAGCGGCACGAACACCATGCCCATGCCGAGGCCCTGGATGACGCCCGAAGAGAGGATCAGCCAGTTGTCCATCTGCGGCGTGAAGCTCGCCATGGTGTAGAGCGACTGCGCGGTGAGCAGGAAGCCTATGGCCACGAGGATCCTCGCGTCGATCTTGTGCATGATGCGGCCGACGACCAGCATCGAGATCATCGTGCCGATGCCGCGCGGGCCGAGCACGACACCGATGGTCACGGTCGGATAGCCGAAGATGGTGGCCAGCATCGGCGGCAGGAGCGACATCGAGGCCAGGATCAGCACGCCCATGACGAAGATGAAGCCCAGGCCGGTCACGAAGTTGCGGTCGAGGAATATCTTCGGGTCGATGAAGGGATGTTCGGCGGTCACCGTATGGATGATGAACACCCAGAAACCGGTCAGCGACAGGCCGAGCTCGATCCAGATCTCGGCCGAGTTGAACCAGTCGACCTCGCCGCCGCGGTCGAGCAGAAGCTGCAGCGCGCCGACGCCGAGCGAGATCATGGCGAAGCCGAAGAAGTCGAAGCCGCGCACGCGCTTGGCGATGACGGGCAGATAGGCGGCCATGCCGAGGAAGGCCAGGATGCCGACCGGCAGGTTGATGAAGAACACCCAGCGCCAGTTGAAATTTTCCGTCAGCCAGCCGCCGAGCGTCGGGCCAAGGATCGGCCCGAGCATGATGCCGGCGCCCCAGATCGCCATCGCCTGGCCATGGCGCTCCTTGGGGTTGATGTCGAGCAGGAAGGTCTGCGACAGCGGCACGATGGCCGCGCCGAAGACGCCCTGGAGCAGACGGAACAGCACCATCGTCTCCAGGCTCCAGGCAAGGCCGCAGAGCATCGAGAAGATGGTGAAGCCGACGACGGAGCCGAGGAACAGCTCCTTGCGACCGAGCCGGTCGGCAAGCCAGCCGGTGACGGGCGTCATGATCGCGGCGGCCACGATATAGGACGTCAGCACCCAGTTGATGTTATCGGGCGACGCGCCCAGGTCGCCGGTCATGGTCGGCAGCGCGACATTGGCGATCGTGGTGTCGAGCGCCTGCATGATCGTGGCCAGCATCAGCGCGACCGTGATCAGTCCGCGATGCGGCACTTCCTTGAAGGGTTCGGGCGTGCTCATGGTGCTGAACTTCCAGCAGGTAACAAAAACGTGTACACTGGGTTTCCGGGCGGCGAGCCTTCCGTTGAGAGACCTTCATCGCGGTGGGGCGCGACTTTCGATGTGGGGGTTACATCGAACGAAAGTCTCTGTTGGAGCGGATGCCTGCCGCCCGGAAACCTGAGGACCGACGGGTCCGCGCCAAGGCCTCAGCTTTTCGGACAAGCCGCCAGGCGGCCTGTTGTGCTGATCCTCGCCACTCCTCCCATCAGACCAATCCCTGCCCGCCTTGGCCCGGCGGGCGTCGCTGTGGTTACTGCTCCCCTGCCGTGGCGTGGCCGAAGATCGACGGCAGGCCGCGCGCCACGCCGGTGTCGACGGTGACGGCGGCGCTCATACCGGTGCGCAACGCCATCTTGGCGTCCGGATCAGTCAGCTCCAGTCGTACCGGAATGCGCTGCGTGACCTTGACCCAGTTGCCGGTGGCGTTCTGGGCAGGCAACAGCGAGAACTCCGCGCCCGTGCCGGCGCCGATCGCCTTGACGGTCGCCTTGAAGGTGCGGCCCGGATAGGTGTCGACGACGATCTCGGCCTTCTGGCCCGGCTTCATGTTGGTGAGCTGGGTCTCCTTGAAATTGGCGTCGATCCAGGTGTCGCCGCTCTCGACCAGCGCAAAGAGCGGCGTGCCGACGGAAACATACTGACCGACCTTGAAGGAGGCGGCCTGGTAGATGACGCCGTCGGCCGGCGCCTTCACCGTGGTCTGCGCCAAATTGTACGCGGCCTTGTCGCGCGCGGCCAAAGCCGACATCACGGTCGGATGCTTGTCGGTCTCGATGTCCGGGTTGCCGCCGAGCGCCGCCTTGGCGCTGATGATGCCCTGCTCGGCGACGGCCAGTTGCTGCTTGGCCTTGTCGAGGTCGTTGCGGGCCTGGTCGAGCGAGGACTTGGCGTTGATGCCTTTCTGCGCGAGATCGGCGGCGCGGCTATACTGCGACTGCGCATAGTCGACCTCGCTGCTGGCGGACTTTTCCTGCGCCGTCGCCTGGCTGTAGGCGGCGCGCAGTTGCTCGACATTGAGACGCGCGGCGGCGACCGCGGCGTCGGCCTGGGCCAGCGCGATCTTGTAGGGTTCGGGATCGATGACGAAGAGCAGGTCGCCCTGCTTGACCAGTTGGTTGTCTGCGATGCCGACCTGGACGATACGGCCGGCCGTGTCGGAGGCGACCGAAATCTTGGCCTGCTGGAGGTTGGCGTTTTCAGTTTCCTGGTAGCGGCCGCCGGTCACCCAGACATAGGATCCGCCGGCAAGCAGGGCCAACGGCAGCGCGACCATCAACAGGAAGCGGCCGAGGCGACGCTTCTTCTTCGGCGCGGCCAGAGCCGGCCGCGGCTCGGGAGCGATCGCCGCCGGAGCGGAGGCCGGCTGCACCGGCGCTTCTGCGACCGGCTGCGCCGACGCAAGCTTGGTGACGTTGTCGTCTTCTATTTTGGCTGCCGCGTTCATGCTGCTGCGCCTTCCGTGCTCTTCATCTTTTCCAGGGACGTCTCGGCGTCCGTCAAATTCTGCACGATCGTGTCCAGCACGCGGATCAGCATGCGGCGTTCTTCCGCCGACACGCCGCTCAGCGATTCCTCATAGACCTCGCCGGCAAGGCTCTTGACGTCGGCATAGGCCGCATTTGCCTTTTCGGTCGGGAAGATCATGCGCACACGCCGGTCGGCCGCGTCCTGGCGGCGTTCGATCCAGCCGCCCTCCTCCATGCGGTCGACCAGGCGCGAAACGCTGATCGGCTCGATTTCGAGGAGCTCGGCAAGCCGCGCCTGCGCGACGCCGGCTTCCTTGGCGACGCGGACAAGCAGCCGCCATTGCGCGGAGGAAAGACCCAATCCACTGGCGCGCGCCTCGAAGCGCTTGCGCATCAGGCGCTGCACGTCGTGGATCAAAAATCCCAATCTATCGATGCCATCTGAAACCATGAGCGATAGATATAATAAGCGTGCTTACTATTCAAGTGGATGCTTCATTCCCGGAAGCCGGCAAATCGACATATGAGGCATGCTATCCATTCAAGGTTAGCGGGCGGTGAAGACTTTCGCCCGCGCCCGGCAACGCGATGGCTAGTCCGACACCGCCTTCAAAGCCGGTTGCGCATCAGCATGGTGACGACAAAGAAGGCGCCGAGCGAGCTGGTTATGATGCCGATCGGCAATTCCTGCGGCGGCAACAATGTGCGGGCAAGCAGATCGCTGGCCAGCAGCAGGATCGCGCCGAACAGCGCGCAGGCCACGATCAGCCGCCGGTGCAAGGGGCCGGCGAGCGGGCGGCTGAGATGCGGAATCATCAGGCCGACGAAGCCGATGACGCCGGCCACCGCGACCAGGATCGCGGTGGAGAGAGCAGCGACGAAGAAGGTCGTCCGCCGCATGCGCGCCACCGGCACGCCGAGGCTTTCGGCGGCGCTTTCGCCGGCAAGGAAGGCATCGAAGCGTCGATGGTTCCAAAGGCCGTAAGCGAGGATGATCGCGGCCCCCAGGGCCGCCAGGCCGATATTGTCCCAGCGGGCGAGCCCGAGCCCGCCCATGGTCCAGAACAAAACCGAATGGGCGGCGCGCTGGTCGCCGGCAAAGACCAGGTAGTTGGTCAAAGCCGTGAACAGGAAGGAGACGGCCAGCCCGGAGAGGATCAGCCGTTCGGGCCCTTGCCCCCTCACCCGCGAAACCAGCAGCAGCACGATCGCCGCGGCCAGCATGCCGCCGGTGAAGGCGGCGACCGGCAAGGTCCAGATGCCGAACGTATCGCCGAAGACAGTGATGACGGAGACCGCGCCGGCCGCCGCGCCCGACGAGAGGCCGAACAGGAACGGATCGGCAAGGTCGTTGCGTGTCACCGTCTGCAGCAGCGCGCCGATGACGCCGAGCCCGGCGCCGACCGCTACGGCGAGCAAGGTGCGCGGCAACCTGAGGTCGACGACGATGCTGGCGACGGGGCCGGACCCGCCCCCGGCCCGCAGCCCGGTCGCATGCGCCAGCGCACCAACCACCTCGCGCAGCGGTATCAGCGTCGAGCCATAGGCGATCGACAGCAGCGCGAGCGCGACCAGCAGGATCGCGCCCGACGCCATCGCCAGGACGAAAGGCTTGTGGCGCGATGTCAAAACGCTTCCGGATGCATGGCCTTGGCGATCTTGGCGATCGCCTCGATGTTGGCGGGCCCGGGCGTCAGTTCGGCATAGCGCAACGCCACGAAGCGCTCGTTCTTGACCGCGTCGGTCTCCTTCATCGCCGGATGTGCCTTGAGGAAGTCGAGCAGCTTCTTGTAGCCGCCGCCATCCTGGTAATCGAGCAGGATGAGAAATTGCGGATTGCGCGAGGCGACCGTCTCCCAGTCCGTGTTGCCCCAGCTGGTGTCCATATCGGCCATGATGTTCTCGCCGCCGGCGGCGGAGATCATGGCGGTGGGGATCGCGAACTTGCCGGCGGTGAAAGGCTTGTCCTCACCGGAATCGTAGAGGAACACCCTGGTGCCCTTGTGGTCGCCCACCTTGGCGGTGATGTCGGCAAGCTGGGCTTTCCAGCCGGCAACGAGTTTCTCGGCGTCGGCTTCCTTGCCGAAGATCTTGCCCAGTTTCTCGACGTCGCCATAGAGCAGGTCCATCGAGGCGGCGGGCCGGTTCTTGTCGAGATGGACGCAGCTCTCGGTCAGCACCAGCGTCTTGATGCCATGCTGGGCAAGCGTGTCGGGCGTCACCTCGCCACCCGGCTTCATGCCGTAGTACCAGCCGGCGAAGAAGAAATCGGGCTGGACGGCCACGAGGTTCTCAAGCGTCGGATATTTCGGCGCCAGTTCCGGGATCGATCCCTGCTCGGCCTTGAATTCCGGCCCGACCTTGTACCAGCCGGTGATGCCGGTGAGCCCGACGATCGACGGTTGGAGATGCAGCGCGAACGCCATCTCCGTCATGTTGAGGTCGTGGATGACGGCGCGCTTGGGGGGCGCATCGAAGGTAAGCGGCTTGCCGCAACTGTCGACCGTGACCGGAAAGGCATAGGCGGAAGAGGCGATGAACGAGACGGCGAGTGCGAGGCCAAGACGTTTCACGGGGATTCTCCTTATGGGTTTGTGTGGGTTCAGGATGGCGATGAGGCGCGAAGCGGGACATCGAAGACCGTGAGCTCACGGTCTTCCGTCGGATGCGGCAGGCGCAGCACGTCGATGCCGAACACCTGGCGGATGAGATCGTGTGCGAGCGCTTCTCGCGGCGGGGCCAGCGCATGCAGCCGGGCGTCCTTCATCACCGCGACGCTGGTGGCGAAGGGCGCCACCAGCGCGAGGTCGTGCAGCACTGCCATCACGGTCGTGTCGAAGCCGGTCACCATTTCCAGCAGCTCGCCGCGGGCGCGCGGGTCGAGGTGGTTGGTGGGTTCGTCGAGGAACAGGATCCTCGGCTCCTGCGCGATGGCGCGGGCGAGCTGCGCGCGCTGCCGCTCGCCGCCCGAGAGCGAGCCGATGGTGCGGGCGAGCAGGGGCAAGAGCCCGGTCCGGCGCAGCGCGTCGACAACGATGTCGCGTTCCTCGCGCTTGCGCCTGAGGCCGGCGTGCGGCACCCGGCCAAGCTCGACATAGTCGATGAGCGCCAGCCGCGGGTCCGGGTGGTCGGTCTGGCCGACGACGGCCATGCTGAGCGCCCGCTCGGCCGCCGTGAGCTTGTCCAGGCGCCGCCCGGATAAACGCACCTCGCCTTTGCTCGGCGAAAGCGCGCCGCACAGCATGCGCAAAAGCGTCGTCTTGCCTGCGCCGTTGGGTCCGATGATGGCAAGACGCTCGCCCGGCGCCAGCGCGAGGCTGACGTCGTCGACGAGCATCCGGCCGTTCGCCAGCGCGCTGAGACCACGGGCTTCGAGAAGCGGCGTCATGGCTGGCTCCCGGGGGAATGGCCGGGGCGCGGAATGCGCGCCAGCGTCTTGCCTGCAAGACCGGCGGGACGCTGGCCCGAATTGCACCAGCCGTCGGCGAGCGAAACATAAAGGCTCGCGAACCGCACAAGGTCGGCCGCGTCGGCGCCCGCGTCGATGGAACCGAACAGATAGGCGGCCTTGCCTTCTGCCTGGAAGGCAACGGTGAGCGGGCGGCCGCAGCCGGCCATGCAGGCGATGCCGTCGACCGTGTAGCCGCGCGCAACAGCCGGCTCGTGATGCGCCGCGAGCCGCGAGCGCAGGTCGGCGCAGAGATCCTCACCGGGCTTCTCGCCGGTCACCGGATCGCGGCAAAGGGTGCACACAAAGATGCGATGGGTGCGATCGACGTCGCCGTCCAACATTCCGTCACTTTCCAAACTTGCGACGGAAGGATGCCGGATGACCCTGCCGACAGGACGCAGGGCCGCGTCTCCTCCCGGCACACCCCGTCCGGTCAACTCGTGTCGATGGCAGGTCTCCTGGCTTGCGGGTCGTTGCGCCATCCGCCTTCCCAGCCTCGCCGGCCAGTGGCGTCTTCGGATGGAACTCGCCGCTTACAGTTGCGGGGGCAGCCACGGTCTCAACCCTCGCGGGTTCCACCGTGTTCCCTTTTTCACCCCTCGCCTTTCGGCTCGGGGACCATGACGTTTCCAGCGTAGTTTCTCCGCGCGTGAATCGCAACGGACCTGCCGCCGATCCGCCCTGAATAAAATGATATAACGTTACGATCATATGAGGCGGAGATTGTCAATTTCCGTTGTCGGAACGTCTCTCCATCTTCATCTTCGCGCGAAGCACAATTTCGATCAAACCGCCCCACCGGGACGGCCGCTAGGGTCGGCCCGCCAAATGCGAGGAACCATGAATCCGACCGAGAAAGCGCTGTGGTTTGTCGAAAGCCATTTGCCGGACGCCATCAGCCTAGACGATGTCGCGGCTAGCAGCGGTGTGTCGCGCTTCCACGTGACGCGCGCCTTCGGCGCCGCCACGGGACGGTCGGTGATGGGCTATATGCGAGCGCGTCGGCTGACCGAGGCGGCGCGCAAGCTGGCCGGCGGCGCGCGCGACATTCTCTCGGTCGCGCTCGATGCCGGCTATGGCTCGCATGAGGCGTTCACCCGAGCTTTCCGCGATGAGTTCGGCACCACGCCGGAATTGGTGCGCGCGCAAGGCTCGACCCAAAACCTCGAACTCGTGGAGCCCATCTTGATGGACAGTTCCCTTCTCGCCACGCTCGAGCCGCCGCGCTTCGAGACCAGCCGCCCCCTCCTCATCGCTGGGCTCGGCGAGCGTTACAGTTGCGAAACCAGCGCTGGCATTCCGATGCAATGGCAGCGCTTCGCGCCTTATATCGGCAACATTCCCGGCGAGGTGCCCGGCATCTTCTACGGCGTCTGCCTGAACGGCGACGACGCCGGCAATTTCGACTATGTGGCCGGCGTCGAGGTGACGGATTTCTCCGACCTGCCCAAGGATTTCCACAGGGTGCGGGTGCCGGCGCAGAAATACGCGGTGTTCTCGCATCGCGAGCACATCTCGATGATCCGCCGGACCGTCAACACGATCTGGAACAATTGGCTGCCGGCTTCCGGCCACGAGATCGCCGACGCGCCGGAATTCGAGCGCTACGGACCCGAATTCGACGCGCGCACTGGCAATGGCGGGCTGGAGATCTGGGTGCCGGTAAAGAGCTGATACGCACGGGCTCTGCCCGATCCGGGTCAGGCCGCGTCGAAAATGGTGGGTTCCGAGTACCGGAGCGGAGCGTACTTAAAGTACGTGAGCACCGGAACCGCAGGAAACCACCATTTGCAGACCGGCCTCACCCGGATCATAGCTCCAGGTTCCAGGTCTGGCCGATCAGATCCTTGCCGAAGGAATGGTGGCGCTCCTCGTCGACCAGCTTGAAGCCCGCCGCCTGGTAGATGCGGCGGGCGGAACCCAGTATGTCGTTGGTCCACAGCGTCAGCGTTTTGTAGCCCTTGGCGCGCGCGAAGGCGATGCATTCGTCGACCAGTCGCCGGCCGATACCCAAGCCTCGCGCCGAGGGCTCGACGTAGAGGAGCCTGAGCTTCGCGACCTTGGGCGACTTGCGCACGACGAAGACCGAGCCGACCACCTCGCCCTCGCGCTCTGCGATCCAGCTACGCTCCCATTGCGGGACGAAGTTCTTGACGAACTCGCCGAGTATCTCGGCGACCAGCGCCTCGAAAGTCTCGTCCCAGCCATATTCCTGGGCGTATAGCATGCCCTGGCGGCGCGTGACCCAGCCGATGTCGCCGACCTGCAGCGGCCGCAGGATATAGGGCACCTTGAGTTCAGGTCTGTCGCCGAGCAGGTCCTGGACGGTGCGCATGGCCTTGACCAGCCGCTCCTGGTCGACAGGCGCCAGGCGGTCGAGCAGCGCGCGCACCTGGTCATGCGAATCCTGATTGAGCGGCGCGAAGGCTTCCCTGCCGGCCGGCGTCAACGCGATCGAGGCGCGGCGCGCGTCGGTCTCGCTGGCTTCACGCTCGACCAGCCCGCGCTCCTCGAATTTCTTCAACAGGCGGCTGACATAGCCGGGATCGAGGCCCAGATCGCGCACAAGGTCGCTGGCAACGAGGCCGTCGCGCTGGGCAAGCTCATAGAGCACCCGAGCCTCGGTCAGTGAGAACGGGCTCTTCAGCAAGCCCTCGTCGAGCAGGCCGATCTGTCGGGTGTAGAAACGATTGAAAGCACGCACCGTATCGATGCGTTCTGCGCCCGGATGGTCGTGGATGGTCATGGGGATTTCCTCCTGTCCTGGACAGGATCAACCATTTAGTTGACTGAGTCAACAAACTCGGCGAGCGCATACTGTAAGGCTTCGTCATTCTGGGGCGGAGCAAGGAGCGAAGCGACGAGCGTAGCCCCTAGAATGACCACCTCATAGGGCCGGGGATTATCGCGAGCCTCAAGCCCTTCACCCCATCGGCAGCGCCGACCAGAACTCCACGATCCGCCCGTCGGCAAACACGGCGATCGAGCCGAAATGCTGCAGCACGGCCTCGCTTTGTGTCGGCCGCAGGAAGGCGTAGTCGCCGGGCTTCACGTCCGCTCCGGCCGGCAAGCCCATGAATTGCTGGTTGGACGACAGGCCGATCAGACCGTTGGACTTCATGCCTTCGGGAAACACTGGCTCGGCCATCCACTTGCCGCCATAGAGATAGCAGCCCTTGCGCGGGAAGAGGCCGAGCGCCTGCAGCACACGCGATACCGCCGGCGGTCCAGGCAGTTCCGCATCGAGCGCTTTCAGGACCGGCGTCGCGATGAAGGCGGCCGGCTGGAAGCCGTCAAGGCCGGGCGTGTCGAAGTCGCCAGGTAGCACGAAGGCCGAGCCCATCGACACCTCGTTGGCAACGCCCGCGCCATGCAGCAGCGCCGTCTTCGAGCCGCCGATGTTGAGGATGCGGCGCTGCTCGGGATCGAGAGCGGCGACGAATCCGGCGACCTTGGCGGAGGCCTGCTTCAGCGCCTTGGCCGCACCGCCGAACAGGCCCGGGATTTCGGGCGCATGCGCCTCATAGGCCATGATGCCTTCGCAATGGAGGCGCTTGGGTATCGCCAGGGCCTTGATCCGCGCCGGGTCTGCAAAACCTCCGCGATGCAGGCCGACATCGACCTCGAAAGCAAAGCGCAATTCGGTGTCGAGCGCGGCGGCCAAAGCGCCGTACTCGGCCAGCCGCTCCGGCGTGTCGATCAGCCAGCAGACGCGCGACCACCAGCCGGCGCCGCCCCTGGTCAGCGCGGCCTTGGCGGCACCGACCGGCATCGGCTTGCCGTAAAGAAGATCGCCCTCGGGAAAGGCGTCGAGCACGGCTTGCGTCACCGGGGGATGGAAGGTCATGAAGCGGCTGATGCCAAGCGCCTTGGCGATATGCGAAAGCAGCGGCACGCAAGGCAGCGACTTGTCGACCAGCCGGACGGCGAGCCCAGGCGCCAGCCTGTCCTTCACCAGCGCGACGTTGCCGTCCAGCCGGTCGCGGTCAAGCACAAGGCAGGGCCGAAGAATGTCGGCGGCTTTGAGCGCCTGCGAGAGGGTGGCGAAATAGGCGCTCATTCTAGATGCCGGAGCGACCGGGTTCGATGCCGAACAGGCCGGCCATATAGGGCGACACGAACCGATTGTCCGGATCGATGTCGCGCCGCACCGCCATCGCATCGTCCCAGCGCGGATAAAGTTTCCTGAAGTCGGCTGCCCTCAGGCTGTGCATCTTGCCCCAATGCGGCCTGCCGCCATACTTCAAGAAGATCGGCTCGGCCGCGCGCATGAAAGGCAGTGGGTCGTTCGCCGCATCATGGTGGATGGCGATCGAGCAAGTCAGCCGTTTGTAGAAAGGCGAAAGCCAGAATTCGTCGGGCGCCACCGAACGCACCTCCATCGGGAAATAGACTTCCGGAAAGTGCTTCTCCGTCAGCGTGATGATCTCGGCCAACGCCTTCGGACCTTCCTCGTAAGGCAGGTGGTACTCCATCTCGTTGAACCTGGTGCGACGGTCGCTGGCGTACACGTTGAGCCAGTCCTGAACATAGTCTTCCGCCGGCACCTTCTTCACCGCGCCCCTGATCAGCGCACGCCGCAGCGAAGGCAGCCAGCGCAAGAAAGTGCGCAGCTTGCGCAGTGTCGCAAGGCCCTCCTCGTCATCTTCCGTGGGCCGCGCCGTGGTTGGCGCGTCGCTCAAGTCGCTGGCGATGAACTGCACATAGTCGGCGAACGGAATGTAGTAGAATTCGGCCGAACGGTGCGCTGCCATCATCGTCGCGAAATCGCGCAGCATGTCGCCGACCGGCAGCACCCATTTGCGGCGGCGCAGCCGATAGGTCGGGATGTTGTTCATCGTCACTTCGGTGAGCACGCCGAAGCTGCCCAGCGCGACACCGGTGGCATGGATCATGTCCGGGTCGCTCGCCCGGCTGAATTCGCGCAGCGTGCCCGTCCCGTCGACGATCCGCACCGCCTCGATCTGCGTGTGATAGGCGCCTAGGGTCGGGCCGGAGCCGTGGGTTGCCGTGCCAAGCGCGCCGCCGATCGCCTGGCGGTCGATATCACCCATATTGGGCAGGCCCTGGCCGATGTCCTGCAGGATGCGCATCAAGGCGCCGAGCCTTGTGCCCGCCCTCACCCGCGCGCGGCTGGCGGCGGCATCGTGCGAAACCAGCCCCTCGATCTTCTCCAGCGAGACGATGGCGCCGTCCGACTGCACCAGCGGCGTGAAGGAATGCCCGGCGCCGACGACGCGCAGCGGGCCCGGCGCCGATCGCACCAGATCGGCCAGTTCGCCGGCATCAGCCGGCGTCGCCATCAGCTTCGGGGAAGCAGTGACAAAGCCCGACCAGTTGCTCCAGGCGTTTGCCATCTTGGTCCCTCCCGTTCAGGCCCTGCCGCGGCGGCGCGCGACCAGCACGAAGACGCCGAGCAAAAGCACGCTGGCCAGAGCGGTCGCGGCGGCGAATTCGGGCACGGGCCGGAAATTCGCGCCGTCGATCAGCAGCGAGGCGGCGATCGGTCCTGTGGCAAGGCCGAAGAGCTGCGCGGCAGGCACAAGAAGCGCCGCCGTGCGCGTCTCGTCGGCGGTGATCGCGAGGCGGATCTGGTAAGGCACGATGAAGAGCAGGATGAAGCCCATCACCAGCGCCACCGCCCAGAACACCGGAAGCCCCGGGCCGGACGCAAGGAGCACCGAGCTGACCGCCGCCATGATGCCGATGATGGTGATGGCGAAACGGTAGTCTATGCGCGCCTCGAAGACGGTGGCGGTCATGGCGCCGATCACCTGCGCGGCAAGGCTTGCCGAAACCATCAGGCCGACGGTGCGGCCGTCGATGCCGAACTGAGCGCCGATGGGTTCGAGAAAGGCCCAGACGGCGCCAAAGAACATGAAATAGCAGAAGATCGACAGCAGCGCGGTGATCGCAGGCACGGTCGCCACATTGGCAAAATGCTCTTCCTTGGGCAGGTCGGCATAGTCGTCCGGCACGGTCCAGGCGATGGCGAGCGAGAGCAGGCAGACGATGGCCAGCGCGATGAAGCCGCCGGCCGAACCGGCCACGGGTACGGCATAGAGCGCCAGTATCAGTGCCAGCGCGCATTGCGCCAGGGTCTGCAGCGTGACGAAATAGCCGCCGATACGCTCGGCCCGGCGCGAGCGGGCGATCAGTTCGGTGGCGACGGCGACAAGCCCGCCCTCCGCCAGGCCGGCCAAGGTGCGCGCGCCGATCAACGCATTGGGCGTGCCGGCATAGGCGGTCCAGAAATTGGCGAGCGCGAGCAGGACGAGCAGCACCGCACTCTTCCGGCGCATGCTCCTGGCGGGAAGCAACATAGCCACGATCGCCGAACCGATGGCGATGGCGATCATCTCGGCGGTGGCGACCAGCGCCAGTTCGTCGCCGGTGACATGGCCTTCCGTATAGAGCGCGCCAAGCAGCACAGGCTGCAATCCGAGGATCAGCAGCCCGACCGAGCCGATCCACAGCGCCGAGGCCAGTTGCGGGGCCGTCGGATTGCCGACGAGCCAGTCGCCATTTTCCGCGTGCGCGGCTTGCGATGCAGTCACGAGATGCCCTCCCTTGCAGCTCGAGAAAAAACTGACAAGTTGTCAGCATTTCACGAAGCTGATACTTGATCATGTTTCTTGTCAACCGCGAATTCGCGAGCTTTCACGAGATTGGCGCATGACGGCAGCAAGGCGAAAGGCGACGGAACCGCGGCGCAGGCCCAAGCAGGAGCGCAGCCGCGAGCGCATCGACGCGATCCTTTCGACGACCATGCGGCTGATCGGCGAAAAGGGCATCGACGCGGTGACGATGAAGGAGGTCGGCGCGCTGGCCGGCGGGCCGATCGCCACCGTCTATCATTATTTCCCGAGCAAGTCGGCGATCCTGGCGATGCTCTATGAGCGTTTTTCCGAGGAGAGCCGCGCGCGCTTCGGCGCGATCCTCGCCGAGATAGGCGGACTGGACGACGTGACCGGAGCCGCCGACCGGATGCTGGACGACTATTACGGTCGCGTCGCGGCGGACCCCGCCATCCAGGACCTGCAAAACGCGATACAGGCCGACAAGGCGCTGCAGCATCTCGACATCGCCGAGACGAGGCATCAGGCGAAGATGTTCTGCGACCATGTCGGGCCGATGCTTCAAGCGGAACAGCGCGAGGCGTTCGGGCGCGTCGTGTTCCTGATCTTCCAACTCGCAGGCGGTGTCGTGCGGCTGGCTCTGACGCAGGACAAGGAAGAGGGCCAGCGTACGATCGAGGATTATCGCTCGATCATCCACACGCAGTTGCGGTTGTTTTTGCAGGATCCTTCCTCGTCATCCCCGAGCTTGACCCGAGGATGACGGACTGGAGCTATCCAGCTTCGGCCCCAATATCTCCACCAGCCAATCCACGAACACCCTCACCCGCGGCGACAATTGTCGGCTCGGCGAATAGAGCACGGAGATCGGGGTCGGTGTCGGCGGGTTGCCAGGCAGCACCTCGACGAGGCGTCCGGCTTCGATGTCGGCGGCAAAGCGGCTGCGCGGCGCCTGGTAGAGCCCGAAACCCTGGCGCACCAGCGTGGCGGCGGTGTCGGAATTGGAAACGGTGACGCGCGACGGCAGCACCATCTCGCGGATCTTGCCGTCGACGGTGAATTCCAGCGGCATGACCTGGCCGGTGCGGGACGAGACGAAACCGATCATCATGTGCCCGGCGAGTTCGTCCAGCGAGCGAGGCAGGCCATGGCGCTCGACATAGGCGGCGCTGGCCAAAGTCGCCTCGCGCGCCATGCCGATGCGCCGGGCAATCATATCGCTGTCGGGTAGCGTGCCGGCGCGCACCACGCAATCGACGCCCTCGCGCACCAGGTCGACGAAACGGTCGCCCTCGCCGATATGCACGCTGAGCCCTGGATGGCGCTCAAACAGCGCCGGCAGTTCCGGAATGACGAAGGTGCGGGCCATATGGCCGTTGATGTCGATGCTGAGCCGCCCGCGCACCTCATGCGCGCCGAAACCGCCCTCCGCGTCCTCGATGTCGGCGAGGATGCCGATGCAGCGCTGGTAATAGGCCTCGCCGTCCAGCGTCGTGGTGACGTGGCGGGTGGTGCGCCTCAGCAATTGCACGCCGAGCCGCTCCTCCAGTTGCTTGATCGCGGCGGTGGCGCTGGAGCGCGGCAGGCCAAGATCGGCCGCCGCCGCGGTGAAGCTGCGCCGTTCCACGACGCGGGTGAAGAGCCGCATACTGTCGAACCGATCCATTGCCAATTGTTCGCACAGACTGAATAGTGCTGGCAATCCATGGCCGATTATATCGGCCGTTCAGGCGAGTATATGCGTCTCCATCCAGACAAAAGGAGATTTCGCCATGACCACTCGTCCCATCGCCCTCATCACCGGCGGCAGCCGCGGCCTCGGCCGCAACACCGCGCTCAACCTCGCCCGCAAGGGCGTCGACGTCATTGTCACCTATCGCTCGCGCGCCGACGAGGCGAAGGCGGCCATTGCCGAGATCGAGGCGGCCGGCGGCCGCGCCGCCGCGCTTCAGCTCGATACCGGCGCCATCGCCACCTTCCCCGCCTTCGCCGAGGCGCTGAAGAAGACGCTCCGGGAAAGCTGGCAGCGCGACCATTTCGACTATCTCGTCAACAATGCCGGCACCGGCCTGCGCAAGATGATCGCCGAGACGACGGAAGAGGAATTCGACGCACTGATGAACACCCACCTCAAGGGTGTGTTCTTCCTCACCCAGGCGCTGCTGCCGCTGGTCAATGACGGCGGCCGCATCATCAACATCTCCAGCGGCCTCGCCCGCTTCGCCGCGCCCGGCTCGTCGGCCTATGCGATGATGAAGGGCGGCATCGAGGTGTTCACGCGCTACCTCGCCAAGGAGCTCGGGGGGCGCGGCATCACTGCCAACACCGTGGCGCCAGGGGCAATTGCCACCGACTTCAATGGCGGCCATGTACGCGACAATGCCGAGATCAACCGCATGGTGGCCGGCGTCACCGCGCTCGGCCGCGCCGGCGTCGCCGACGATATCGGCCCGATGATCGCCTCGTTGCTCTCCGACGACAATCGCTGGGTCAACGCCCAGCGCATCGAAGTGTCGGGCGGCATGAACATCTAGCTTTTTGTTGAAGCATGATCTTTTCCGAAACTCCGACTTTTTGCTACGCTGACCTTCGGTTCGGGATCATGCTTCAGGTCACCTGGCGGATCAGTCCTTCGAAGCCGTCGGCAAGATTGGCATTGCCGGCGGCAAGGAAGGCGGACAGGTTCCTGGCTCGGCCGGGCGTCTTGTTGGCATCGAGCAGCACCGCCCTGCCCTCATGCATGACGAAGTCGAATTTTCCGTAGTCGAAGCCGAGCTCGCGCCGTAGCGCGCGAAGCTCGTCCGGCACCGGCACCGCCTCACGGCGAATGGTGTCGTCGCCCTTGACGAGGCTCTGCGGCGAGACATGGCGGGTGCAGCGTTCGCGCTCGCCGCAGAAGGTCCAGAAGCGGGCGCCGAAGCCGTCGGGCTCCGGTTCGGGAATGAATTTCTCGACGACCAGATCCTGGCGTTCGAAGACCTCGGCCGGAACGTCGGCGAGCGAGGCATGGACCTCGTACTTGTCGAAAGTCTCGGCGCAGGGAAATGGGTCCCGCTTGCCAGCGCGCCGCGCGCGCTTGTTCAATTGCTGTTCCGGCGTTCCCCAATGGTTGAGGCTGCTCTTGACGATCACCTGTCCCGTCCAGCCATCGCCCCTGCCGATCGCGGCGCCGCTGACGCGACGTTTCGAAATATCGGTGGCGCCGAGGTTGAGGCAGAAGGGAAAGCGGCGCGCATAGTCGGCATAATCGGGCGGCGTCACGGTCACGTCGAGATGCAGCACCGCGACGTCGGCCGCGGGCTTCGCCGCGGTACCTTTCAGGATCCGCACCGAATGGCCGCGGCGCTTCAGTTCCTCCAGCACGTCGAAGAGCATGTAAGGGCTGTCACGGCGCAGCAGCAGCCCGCGCCGGCTCTGGAAACGGTCCAACTCATGCGTGATCACCGCGATGCGCGCCATGCCCGCCCCCTTGGCTTGCTCAGCGTCCTCTATTATTCGATCGAATACAATGCGCTAGGGGGGGGTCGCATGACACAGCATTGGAATGCAATTCGCAGGCACTGGCAGCTGCTCGGATCTCCCTTGCGGCCGCCGCCGGAAGTCGTCGAGGCCTACAACCGGGAACTCGACCTTGTCCGATCGCATGTCGTGATGTTCGGCGTGACACCGGAGCTCGCCGGGCTCGGCGCCGCGATGACGGCGGTCGACGAATCCGCCGACATGATTGCCGGCATCTGGCCGGGCGACACCGATATGCGCAAGGCGGTGCGCGGCGACTGGTTCGACCTGCCGTTTCCCGGCGCGAGCATCGATGCGTTGATCGGCGACGGATGTCTGTCGGTCATCGGCGCCGCCGACGTCAGGCGCATGTTGTTTTCGTCGATCGCGCGTGCGCTGAAAGCGGACGGGCGCGCCGGCATCAGGCTTTATGCTTCTCCTGAAACACGCGACGAGCCGCAGGATGTCCGTGCCCTGGCACTGGCCGGCGGCGCCTCGACCTTCCACGATCTCAAATGGCGCGTGGCCATGACCGCGATCGGCGGCGCGCCGGACTATACGATACCCGTGACGGGCATCCTCGAACAATTCGACAGAATGTTTCCCGACCGCGAGGAGCTTTCGGCGCGCACCGGCTGGGAGTTGCCGGTCATTGGGACCATTGACGTCTACCGGAACTCACCGGCTATCTACAGCTTCGCGCCGGTGAACGCGCTTATCGAAGAGGCCAGGGTCTTCTTCGACAATGTGCGTGTGTCCCCAACCGGACGCTACGGACTAGCCGAGCGCTGTCCGCTGCTGGTGCTGCGGTCGCCGAGACGCGGGGATTGACGGGGCAAGATTGCTCGTCCCTGGCCCAGGGCAGCCAGCACATTTCCGCCTGGAGTTCCGCGCGGGAAAAATTTCGCGCCGCCCGCCCCTTGCGCGCTCCTTGACTCTCGCAAGTCGCCAGCCTATTTCAGCGCCACGTTAGCACTCGCTATTGGTGAGTGCTAACCAAGTCCGGTTTCGCCGGACGGAGGAACAGTTCTCACCGTTCTCATTCGAGGAAGAAAACATGGCAAAGTCCAAGTTCCGCCCGCTTCATGACCGCGTGGTCGTTCGCCGGGTTGAATCCGAATCCAAGACCGCCGGCGGGATCATCATCCCGGATACGGCGAAGGAGAAGCCGCAGGAAGGCGAGATCATCGCCGTCGGCTCCGGCGCTCGCGACGAAAACGGCAAGCTCGTCCCGCTGGACGTCAAGGCCGGCGACCGCATCCTGTTCGGCAAGTGGTCGGGCACTGAAGTCAAGCTCAATGGCGAAGACCTTCTGATCATGAAGGAATCCGACATCATGGGCATCATCGGCTGATCATCGGCCTTTCCATCAACTGAGTTTTCGGGCTCTTCCCGAGCCCCTGTCAGGAGCTAACCATGGCTGCAAAAGACGTAAAATTCTCCCGCGACGCTCGTGAGCGCATGCTGCGCGGCGTCAACATCCTCGCCGACGCGGTGAAGGTGACCCTCGGTCCGAAGGGCCGCAACGTCGTCATCGACAAGTCGTTCGGCGCCCCGCGCATCACCAAGGACGGCGTCACCGTCGCCAAGGAGATCGAGCTTGAGGACAAGTTCGAGAACATGGGCGCGCAGATGGTCCGCGAAGTCGCTTCGAAGACCAACGACATCGCCGGCGACGGCACGACCACCGCGACCGTTCTGGCCCAGGCGATCGTCCAGGAAGGCAACAAGGCCGTTGCCGCCGGCATGAACCCGATGGACCTCAAGCGCGGCATCGACCTCGCCGTCGGTGAAGTCGTCACCGCTCTCGGCAAGGCCGCCAAGAAGATCAAGACCTCCGAGGAAGTCGCCCAGGTCGGCACGATCTCGGCCAATGGCGACGAGTCGGTCGGCAAGATGATCGCGGAAGCGATGCAGAAGGTCGGCAACGAAGGCGTCATCACCGTCGAGGAAGCCAAGACCGCCGAGACCGAGCTGGAAGTCGTCGAAGGCATGCAGTTCGACCGCGGCTACCTCTCGCCCTACTTCGTCACCAACGCCGACAAGATGGTCGCCGATCTGGAAGACGCCTACATCCTGCTGCACGAGAAGAAGCTCTCCAACCTGCAGGCCATGCTGCCGGTCCTGGAAGCTGTCGTTCAGACCTCGAAGCCGCTGCTCATCATCTCGGAAGACGTCGAAGGCGAGGCCCTGGCCACGCTGGTCGTCAACAAGCTGCGCGGTGGCCTCAAGATCGCCGCCGTCAAGGCTCCGGGCTTCGGTGACCGCCGCAAGGCGATGCTGGAAGACATCGCCATCCTCACAGGTGGCCAGGTCATCTCGGAAGACCTCGGCATCAAGCTCGAGAATGTCGGCCTCAACATGCTCGGCCGCGCCAAGAAGGTGTCGATCTCCAAGGAGAACACCACCATCGTCGACGGCGCCGGCAAGAAGGCCGAGATCCAGGGCCGCGTCGCCCAGATCAAGCAGCAGATCGAGGAAACCACCTCGGACTACGACAAGGAGAAGCTGCAGGAACGTCTGGCGAAGCTCGCCGGCGGCGTTGCCGTGATCCGCGTCGGCGGTGCGACCGAAGTGGAAGTGAAGGAAAAGAAGGACCGCGTTGACGACGCCCTGAACGCGACCCGCGCGGCCGTGGAAGAAGGCATCGTCGCCGGCGGTGGCGTGGCCCTGCTGCGCGCTTCGGCCAACGTCAAGGCCACCGGCGCCAACTCCGACCAGGCTGCCGGCATCAACATCGTGCGCCGCGCGCTGCAGGCTCCGGCCCGCCAGATCGCCGCGAACGCCGGTGCGGAAGCCTCGATCGTTGCTGGCAAGATCCTCGAGAACAAGGGCGCGACCTTCGGCTACAACGCCCAGACCGGCGACTATGGCGACATGATCGCCATGGGCATCGTCGACCCGGTCAAGGTCGTTCGCACGGCTCTCCAGGACGCGGCCTCGGTCGCCGGCCTGCTGGTCACCACCGAAGCCATGATCGCCGAAGCTCCGAAGAAGGAAGCTGCCGGCGGCATGCCGGGCGGCATGCCCGGCGGCGGCATGGGTGGCATGGGCGGCATGGATTTCTAATCCAGGCTACCAAGCTGATACGGAAAGGGCGCCGAAAGGCGCCCTTTTTCGTTGCCGCAAATACCCTCGAATACGCAGAGCAGCCGCTCTTTGTGACGTCCTCGCAACCCTGGATATTGGCGATGCGGTCGCAACTTCGTCATCCACGGGCGAAGCAAGGAGCGAAGCGACGCGCGCAGACCCGAGGATCCTGTGTGTGGGTTCAGGTGTATGGTTTGAAGTGGGAAGGAGACCGAGTGGATCCTGGTCGTCCTTCGGACAGGCCGTGGCATGGCCCGGTCCCTTCCCACCGGTAAAACCATCAACCTGAACAG